>Ga0224508_10000490_pt1 | contig 39287 bp, 30 predicted proteins | sample SF_Jan12_sed_USG_4_FD_170157 | JGI IMG/M metagenome (GOLD analysis project Ga0224508, IMG submission 170157) | Sediment microbial communities from San Francisco Bay, California, United States - SF_Jan12_sed_USGS_21 | ecosystem: Environmental > Aquatic > Marine > Sediment | place: USA... | reverse complement strand
ATAGGTTGGGGAGTTAGGTCCCCGCCGGATCGGGGGCGACACGGCACTCATGTGGCATCGCGGAGCGAGTCCTGAACGACGACCCTGCTGCACCAGACCACAAGGAGAGCGGCGCGGCCGACACCGACCCCTCGGGGGAGGCCGAGCCGGTCGCCGAAGGCCAGGAGCGAAAGCGTGGGCGCCTGAAGTCTATCGCCATCAACCTGACCGTCCTTTCGGTATCGCTGCTCATCGCGTTGTTCATCGCCGAGTTCGCGATCCGGATCGCGGCGCCCCAGCAGCTCATCCTCATTCGGCCGGACCTCTGGGAGCCCGCCGACACCGTCGGGTGGGTTCATCGGCCGAACGTCGACATCGAGATCAACACCGGTGAGCGCACCGTCTCGGTCTTCACCGATGAGGCCGGGTTCCGCGTCGGGGCGAACGGCCCGGTGGATGCGGACCGCAAAGTGCTTCTCCTGGGCGATTCGTTCATGGAGGCGCTCCAGGTCGACTACGAGGCGTCGAGCCCGGGGTTGATCGAAGCCGCTCTCCCGGAGCTGGTGGGAGAGCCCGTCGCACTACGAAACGCCGGGGTCGGGGGGTGGGACCCGGATCAGTACTTGCTTCGTGCCCAGTCTCTCCTCGCGCGAGAGGACTTCGATCTGGTTGTCACCGCCCTGTTCATGGGCAACGACGTGATTCGGGTCCGGCGAGACTACGTGCCGCCGCGGTCACCCGTGGAGCGGCACCAATTACGGATGCCGCGAGGCTTCAGTTGGACGGAGTTCGTGGACGCCTTCCTGCGCCCGCTGAACGATGCCCTCGAGGTACGTTCTCACGCGTTCGTCCTGGTAAAGAACCGAATGCAGAACGCCCGCAGGGAGGTCGGACTCGATGCGTTGCCGTTCCCGCGCTATTTCATGCGGTCCGCCTCGCCCAACCCGCGCTGGGCCGTGACCGCTCGGCTCTGCGAAGACATCGCGGCGCTGGCCGCCGAGCACGGGAGCGAAGCGCTCTTCGTCCTCGTCCCGACCTCGTTCCAGGTTGACCCCGCCGACCTCATGGACAACGTCCGTGGCTTCGATCTCGATATCGACGCGATCGATCTGGAGCAGCCGAATCGGATGCTGTCGGCTGAACTAACGTCGCGCGGCCTGCGGTTCCATGACGTCCTCGAGGGGTTCCGCGCCAGGCACGAGAGCGGCGAGCGGCTCTTCGGCACGGTGGATCGCCACTTCAGCCCGGAGGGCAATCGACTCTTCGCCGACCTGGTGGCTCCCCGGATCGCGGACGCTCTGCTCGGCGACGAGCCGGGCGCGGACGGTCGCTCGGGAGGCGGAGGGGGCCGAGGGGAGCAGTAACCGACGGCTCGAGAGGGACTGTCGGCGATGGTCAGGCGACGCCGCGCTCCTCGGCCTCCGCGGTTGCTTCCCGAATCGCTTTCCACACCCGCTGCGGCGTGAACGGCAGCCTGTCCATCCGGATACCGACCGCCTGGTAGATCGCGTTCGCGATCGCGGGGAGGGACGGATGGAGTGGTCCCTCGCCCGCTTCTTTCGCGCCGTACGGGCCCTCGGGGTCGACCGACTCCACGATCAGCGCCTCGAACTCCGGACAGTCGAGCGACGTTGGGATTCGGTAGTCGAGGAGCGACGGGGCGTTGTGGAGACCGCCCTCCGGCGTCCCCTCCTTGAACAGCTGCTCCTCGAAGATCGCCTCGGCGAAGCCCATGTACGCCGAGCCCTCGATCTGGCCCTCGACCAGGGTCGGGTTGAGCGCGCGGCCGCAGTCGTGGGCCACCCAGATGTTCTTCACGTCGACGAAACCCGTCTCGGCATCGACTTCCACCTCGGCGACGTGCGCGGTGAAGCTATAGGCGGGCGAAGAGCCGATCGTGCCGCCGCGGTAGTCGCCGTGGACGTCCTTGGGCGTGTTGTACGAGCCGACCGCACCGAGAAGACCGAGCGCCGTCTCGGCGATGTTGAACGCCTCGGCGATCGGGATTCGCCGCTCGGCGGTGTCGGGGTCGGCCTCACTCGCCTCCCCGTCCGTGCCCGTTGAGCCTCCGTTGAGGTCCTTCCGGACACTCTCGGTATCGAAGGCCCAGCCGCGAGCGAGGCGGATGCGGTCCTGCGGGACATCCCAGTGCCGGGCGAGCGCGCCGGTGATCTGGTCGCGGAGGCTGCGGCAGGCGTTTGCGCAGGCGTTCCCCACCATCAGGGTCTCTCGGGACGAGTACGCGCCGAGGTCGACCGGGGTCAGGTCGGTGTCGGCCGAGTAGACGCGCACGTAGTCGAGCGGGACTCCGAGCTCCTCGCAGGCGATGTACGCCATCGTCGAATCCGAGCCCTGGCCGATCTCGGACGCGCCGTGGAGGACGGTCACGCGACCCGACCGCTCCGCCTGCACCTGTACGGCAGCCTGCGGCATCTCGTTGGGGTAGATCGGGTAGTTCGTCCCGGAAATATAGGAGGACGCGGCGAGACCGAGTCCGCGACCGGGCTCCATGGCTCCGAACCGGTTCTTCCAGTCGCTCGCGCGCTCGACGGCGTCGAGACACTCGAGGAACCCGTTCGACTGGACCTTGAACTCGTTCACGGTCCGGCCGGTACCCATGAAGTTCCTGCGGCGGATCTCGAACGGATCCAGCCCGAGCTTCTCGGCCATCTTGTCGAGCGAGATCTCGTAGGCGAATCGTGGCTGGACGGATCCGTGCCCGCGCTTGGGCCCGCAGGGCGCGACGTTCGTGTATGTGCGGGTCGAATCGAAGCGGTACGACTCGATGTGGCACGGCGAGGTGAGGAGCTGCCCCGAGTAGTAGGCCGTGACGAGCCCGAACGATGCGTACGCGCCCCCGTCGAGAATCGTCTTCGCGTCGAGCGCCTTGAGCTTCCCGTCGGAGGAGGCCCCGAGCCTGTACTTCATCTCCATAGGGTGGCGGCCGCGGTGCGAGTAGAAGACCTCCTCGCGCGTGTAGAGGATCTTCACGGGGCGCCCGGTACGTTTCGCCAGCAGCGCGACGCAGAACTCGAGATCGAACGGCTCGGATTTCCCGCCGAACGCGCCGCCCACGGCGGGCTGGGCCACCCGGATCTTCGCGACGTCGTGGTCGAGCACCCGGGCGAGCTCGCGGTGGAGGTAATGCGGCACCTGCGTCGACGACCACACCTCGAGGACGCCGTTCTGGCTCAGCCGGGCGATCGCGCAGTGCGGCTCGATCGGCGTGTGTGTCGTGCCATGGAAGTAGTACTCGCCCTCGACGGTGACGTCCGCCTCGGCCATCAACGTGTCGACGTCGCCGAACTCGAGGTGGACGTGCTTCAGCACGTTGCCGTTCCGGTCCGGCTTCTTCGGCGCGTGGATCGGGTCGGCCGCCGCTTCGGGGGTCAGCGCCTCTTCGGCGGTCAGGTACGCGGGTAGCGGCTCGTACTCGACCTCGATCAGCTCGAGGGCGGCGTTCGCGGTGTCCTCGTCCACGGCCGCCACGGCCGCGATCCCGTCGCCGATAAAGCGCACCTTGTCGATACAGAGAGCGTGCTCATCGCGCGTCCACGGGATGATCCCGTAGGCGAGCGGCATGTCCGCACCGGTGATCACGCCGTGCACGCCTTCGAGCGCCTCCGCCTTCGACGTATCGATCGAGAGGATGTTCGCGTGCGCCTCGGTCGAGCGGAGGATCTTTCCGTGCAGCATCCCCGGGAGGACGATGTCGTCGGTGTAGACCTCTTTGCCGGTCGATTTCCGGAGGCCTTCGACGCGCCGGGCTCGGCGCCCAAGTGCCGTGAACTCGGCGTCGGCGAGCTCTTCGAGCGCCTCGGGCGGCTCGGCAGTCTCCGCCTGCTTCGGGATCAACTCGCTAGGGTGCATAAGCGGAATCTAGCGGTCAACGACCGGTGTCGGCACCAACAGGACGGGCCGTGTTCACGACCCGTCGGATCTCCTCGAGAACCGGCTCGACGTACTTCTCCTCGGTCACGATCGACTGGTGGGTCGCTCCTTCGATGACAACCGGGCCGCGCCCACGCGTGGAGCCTGAAGCCAGCCGAGCCATGTCGACCAGCACTTCGCGGTGCCAACGGACGACGTCCGCCTCGGTCTCGTCACCCACGGGCTCCCGCGTGTTTCCCGAGTACACGACGGTCAGGGGGACGTCGCCGAAGTCCGTCGAGTCGAGGTTCTGGTACGCAGTCTTCGGGAGGAGATCGAGGTACCCGACGAGCGTGCGCGCGGTGGACTGACGGGAGAGGCCGGCGTTGTAGAGACGCTGGCGCCTTTCACCGAGTGTTCGGCGGCCGGCGTTTCTGCTCGCGAACCGGACCAGGCCGACACGCGTCGCCGCCGAGGCGGCCGGACACTTCCACCCGCACCCCTCGATCGCCATGGCGTCCTCTCGGGTCCCGGTGAAGTCCTCGAGCATGTCTACCGGCCGGCCGGGATCGATGAGCACCAGCCCGGCGATGTCGTCAGGGAAGAGCCGGTAGTGGATCTGCGCCAGGTTGGCGCCTAGCGAGTGCCCGACGTAGACGACTGGGCCGATCCCGACCGCCGCCAGAAGCGCGTGAAGCTCGTGAGCCAGCCCTTCTCCGTCACGGACGCCCACTCCGTCCTCGCTCCAGCCGAATCCCGACCGGTCGAACGCACACACGCGGCCCTCGTTCGCCAGTTGTTCGTGGAACATGAACCACTGAAGGGACCAGCCACCGGCTCCGGCGTCGAGCATGATTGGCGTGCCGCCCTCTCCGAGACAGTGGATGTGCAGTGCATGGCTGCCGATCGATACGAGCTCGCCCGGAGCCGGAAACGCCGTCCGATCGCGGCGCAGTCCGATCTCCTGGTACACGGCTCCCACGATCGCCCCGACGGAGGCCAGGACCAGAACCGCGATCCCCAGACCCTTCACGACCCGAAGCGCTCCGCGTGCGATCGAACGTCCGCTCATGTCTCGTGTCTCCTTGCTCGACAACTGAAAAAGGTATAGATATTTCAGGTATTAGAGAGGACGACGTCAAGCCCCGGACGGTTTCAAGTTGTCGGAATCGGATCGACCAAAGGAAGCCACGTACCTCATCGAACGGGCGGACCAGCTGCGCGCCATCGCGTCCCCTGTGCGTCACAGGATTATCGCGGGGTTCGAGGGCCTGGGACGCTGTTCCGTGCGCGACCTGGCCGAGCACATGGGCGTCGCGCCGGAGTCCCTCTACTACCACATCAAACACTTGGCGGAGGCGGGGCTGATCGTCCCTGCCGGCAAGCGCCCCACCGAGCGCCGGCTCGCGCAGCTCTACGAGCTTGTCTCGCGAGCGTTCGAGGTAGGTGTCGAGGGCGCGAACCAGGAGTTTCGAGATGCCTACGCCGATATGGCGGCCGGTCTGCTGCGCTGGGCGGGCCGCGCGCATGCTGCGGCTCTCCGGGACCCGGAGGTGCGGCAGAGCGGGGATGCTAGGGAGCGAACGCTCATGCAGTTCCACCCTCGACTGAATGAGGAGGCCCTGGCCCAGCTCAACCGTCGGCTGGAGGGATTGGAGGAGTTCCTTCGCGACAACGAGGATCCGGGCGCGAACCAGTATGCCGTCACGCTCGTCGTCTCACCTACGCGCGGGGAGACGTAGGCACGCCGCGAGACGTCGACGCGCCGAGATCGGTGGCGCGCCGGTCCTGTCCGTGGCTACCCGAAGATGTCGTTCAGCAGGGCGCCCAGCCGCAGTCCGGCCTGCTTGAAGCGGCGCTCGATCGTGAATGCGTGGAGCCCGGCGTAGTCCTCGCCGAAGCACCCGTCACCGACACCGTCGTAGACCTCATCCTGGACGAGCGCGAACGACTCGTTCGCCCAGTCCCGCGGGTCGGTCGACGACCAGAGGCGTCGCTCGACCTCGTTGATGTCTGCGTGGAGCACCCCGGCGTAGTCCCGCCAGCCCAGCTCCGCCGCGGCCAGCCGCGCGTCGACCAGAAACGAGTCCCACACCCAGTGCAGGCTACCGGTCCGACCGTCGGGGAAGCACACGTCGACCTGGTTCCCGCCCTGATCCGACTGATAACCGGCGTGTAGCGGCTGATGAATGTCGCCGACGATGTGGCCGAGGTACTTGAGCGCAACGAGTCGCTCGTCGAGCGGCGTGTCGGGATCGCGCAGCCGGCCGGCGAATACCCCGATCGCGTCGACCGCGCAGAGGCCAGGTCCGCAGTCGCGCGCCACGTTCACGCCATCCGCGCCGGGCTCGACATTGACATAGTGGGCGGTGACGTAGCGATCGTACTCGGCGATCCCGCGGACCATGTCCGGCCAGTCGCACGACGGTCCGAACTCTTCGAAGTCGGAATCGGCGGCGAGCAGCGCGGCGACACCTGCCCTGGATTCGGGAGTGAGTTCGCGCCAGGCGATGTCGCACACGATCGAGTGCCCCTCGGTCAGCCAGACCACCGGTACGGCGACCGTGTCGAAAGGCGAGAGCGCCACGGGCGCGAGAGCATTTAAGAAGAGGGTCAGCGCGAGTGCGATCATGGCTTACTCGAGCGGGCCGCGCGCCGGCGCCCGACCAGCACCACCGTCGGTGCGACAAACCCGATGACGCATAGCTTGAACCACGTCGGCTCGACGGCGACGTCCATCCAGATGTTCGCCAGGGTCACGACGAGGATCAGAACGGCGACGGCATAGACGGCGAGCCCGCCGAACGGCCCCCCGGCCAGCGCCGTGGCCGCTCCGGTCACCCAGCCGAGCACTAGCTGGGCTAGCACGATGAGGACGATCCAGACGCCGACCGGCTGGATCCACCCTTCGTGCCAGACGGCGATCACGATTCCCGATAGACCGAGCGCAAAGACCGCATACCCGAGCAAACCCGCACCCACCAACCGGACGTATTTCATCGAGCACTCGCTCTCGAGGGCCACTGGAGTCCCGACCCGACGAGGACGGCTGTCGGTGCTGAGACGACCCACAGCATGCGGGCCCACAGTGGATCGCCGCCATGCGAGACAAGGGGCGCGACGAGCGCGGGGGCGACAAGCAGGCAGCCCAGCGTGATCGTCGCCAGGCGTCCGACGTCTCCGCCCGAGCGGGCGGCGAGCAGGCCGGCGAGGACGCATGTCGGGATCATCGAGCCGAGGTAGGTGAGTCGGAGGATCAGCTCGGGGGAGGGGTCAGCCGGAAACAGCGCAGCGTAGCCCGCACGCGAGCCGATGAGGACGAGGTCGCCGACCAGCCACAGCGTCGCGAACCCGAGCAACACCGCCTCGATCAGCCGACCGACCCCGCGCCGGTCCAGGTGCAGACTCAAGGCGGGCCAGATGGACCGGGACACCTGGCTTCGGTACCACCGCCGCGCCGTCGGCGCCGAGACCGAGGCGACCCGCTCGTTGAACCCCTCCTCGAGATCCCCAAGCACGGCTTCGCGCTCGCCCTCGGGCAGGGCGAAGCCGAGAGCTGCGGCGGCGATCCTCGGCGGTCCGGAGCGGCGCCCGCCGACGTGACCGGGCCCGGTCGACCCGGTCACGCCCGGCCCCATTCGAGGTCGAGACCGTCGAACATCCGGTCCAGCCTCGCCACGGTGGTCGCGAGAGCCCTCCGCCCCGATCCCGTCACGACGAAGTGCTGTTTCGCGCGGCCGCCGCGAACGGGCGTCGGATCACCCCGTCGACTCTCGACGAGACCCTTCCGCTTCAGCCTCTCGAGCGCCTTGTAGACCGAGCCGATCGCGACGCTTCTCCCGGTGCGTCGCTCGATTTCCTCGTGAACCGCGACCCCGTAGGCGTCCGCACCGACGCGCATGACCGCGGCCAGCACGATGAGCTCGAACTCCCCCAGATGGTCACCGCGCGCCACGGCTCAGGCCTCCGCCGCCCGCCGGATCGGCAACCTCCGCATGAAGAGCGCCGCGCCGAGGAAGATGCCCACGATGAGACTCCCCGAGGACATGAGATCGAACCAGAGCGGACCGGTGAGCGTCCCGTCCAGCGTGGTGACGACCGTCTCCGTCACGACGAGCATGCTCATGACGTTCGCGACGACCCAACGGGCGCCGCCCGCGATCTTCGTCCCGGCGAACGCGCCCGCGACGGCCGACAGGAACGTCCCGAGACCCGCGGCGGCGAGGACTCCCAGAGAGGACTGGCCCCAACCGACGCCTCCGAACAAGCCTTCCTGCACGACGGTGATCAGGATCACCATGATGGCGTACCCGGAGAGCACGCCCGCCAGGAGCTTCACGTATTTCATACCGTTCCTCAGGATCGGGTCTGGGGCTCGCAGCCCCCGATTCCCAGCGCCGAACAGACACCGAGAACCGCCTCGCGACATATATACGGCAAAGGTGAAGAAATGTTTCGGCAAGGTCCGGGGCAAGGGGAGGCGCGTTGCCGCGGTTCGGTCGCGACGGGTACTGTTGGCGCATGAAACCCTCGTGGTTCCGCCGATACCTCCTGCCAGGCGTCGTGTTCCAGTCCGCCGTAATCGCAGGCGGCTACGGGACCGGGCGGGAGATCGTGGAGTTCTTCCTATCGCTCGGCCCTACGCCGGGGCTCGCGGCGATGGCCGTGTCGACGCTCATCTGGAGCGCGGTGGCCGCGACGACGTTCGAATTCGCTCGCACCTTCAGGACGTTCGAGTATCGAGGCTTCTTCCAACGGCTCCTCGGCCGCGGGTGGCTGGCTTTCGAGATCACGTATGTCCTGATGATGTTGCTGGTGCTCGCGGTGATCGGCGCGGCGGCCGGGGCAATCGTAGATGAGACGTTCGGCTGGCCCTACGCGGTCGGGGTAGTCGGGGCAATCAGCGCGGTCGCGGCGCTCCTCTTCTTCGGGAGCTCCGCGATCGAGCGCGTCCTGGCTGGCTGGTCGTTCGTCCTCTACGGCGTCTACATCGCCCTCGTCGTGTTCTCGCTCGCGCGGTGGGGGGGGCAGGTCTCGCAGGCGTTCTCGGCCAGTGCCCTCGAGGGCTCATGGCTCCTGAACGGGGTCCGCTACGCCGGATACAATCTTTCCGCGGGCGCGGTAGTGCTCTTTACGGTGCGTCACATTCAGACGCGCAAAGAGGCGGTGAGCGCGGGTCTTCTCACGGGGCTGATCGGCATCCTGCCCGCGCTGTTTCTCTACCTGGCCATGGTCGGGCACTACCCGGAGATCACCGAACGGGCGGTTCCGGCGAATTTCCTTCTCGAGGCGCTGGGGTCCCGCACGTTCCAGGTGCTGTTTCAGGTCGTGCTGTTCGGCACTCTGATCGAGACCGGGGGCGGCATGATCCACGCGCTCAACGAGCGGATCGTCGCGACGCGTCACGAGGCGGGTCACGACACGCCACCCTGGGTGCGGTCGGTCGTCGCGGTCGTGTGTCTCGGGGTAGCCGTGTCGCTCACGCCGCTCGGGCTCATCGAGCTGATCTCGGCGGGGTACGGGACGATCACCTGGGGGTTCATCGTCTTCTACGTGATCCCGATCCTCACGCTCGGAATCTGGATGCTCCGGCGCAGGGGTGCGCGTGAGGCGAAGGCGGGAACCGATCCGTGAGGCCGGTGGCCGGCGCTTCCAAGCCCGGCTGAAGCACCTCGGAGCTCTAAGGCAGCACCACCACGAACGCCGCCCCCTCTTCCGACGCATCGTCCAGACGGAACGCACCGCCGTGCTGTGTCACGACGATGTCGTAGCTGAGGGATAACCCGAGCCCCGTCCCATCTCCGGTCGGCTTCGTCGTGTAGAACGGCTCGAAGATCATCTCGCGAATCTCTTCGGGCACCCCCGGTCCGTTGTCCGCGATCCTGATCTCCACCCCGTCGGCGGTCCGCCGCGTCGTGACCCACACGGTCGGTGTGTAATCGGGCCCGGTCCGCTCCTTCTGCTCATCGACCGCGTAGTAGGCGTTCGACAGCAGGTTCGCCAGAACCCGCCCGATGTCCTGGGGCACCAGATCCAGCTCGTCGGCAGTCTCGTCGAAGTCCGTCTCGACGTTCACGTGGAAGTCGGCGCGCTGAGCGGCCATCCCGTGGTAGGTGAGCTCCACGTAGTCCTTCACGAGCGCGTTCACATCCGTCGACCGCCGCTCGCTGCCGGACTCGTGGGCATGCTGCATCATGCTGCGAATGATGGTGTCGGCCCGCGACCCGTGGGTCGCGACGCGGTCTGCCGCGACCTTGAGGTCGGACAGCACCTCGTCGAGATCGGGAAGCACCTCGGCCACGGTCGCTTCCTTCCGCTCGGCGAGCTCCTCCTCCAACTCCTCCATCAACGACTGTATCGACTTCGCGAAGTTGTTGACGAAGTTGAGCGGGTTCTTGATCTCGTGCGCGATCCCCGCGGTCAGCTGGCCGAGAGACGCCATCTTCTCGGTGTGAATGAGCTGGGTCTGGGCGGCCTTCAGGCCATCGAGCGCGGCGCTCAGCTCCTCGTTCGCGTGTCGCAGCTCCTCGGTCCGCTGCTCGACCTTGTGCTCGAGGTTCGCGTACAGCCGCGCGTTGTCGATGGAGATCGCCATCTCGGACGAGAGCAGACGCAGGACCTCCAGTCGGGCCTCCGTGAACGCCCCGGTGGTCAGGTTGTTCTCGAGATAGACGAGCCCCGTCAGCTCTCCCCTGTTGAGGAGCGGAAGACAGAAGATCGACTTGGGCTCGCGCGCCAGCACGTAGTCATCGCTCGCGAAGAGCTCGTCACTCGTCGCGTCGTTCAGCACTACGAGCTCGCCCGTCCCCGCCACGTAGTTGACGATCGACTGTGAAAGCTCGGCGCTTTCCTCGACCGGCTCGGACTGCATCACCCGGACCGTGTCCTCCCCGACGTCCATGGCTCCGTCGATCAGAAGCTCGCCGTCCACGTCCAGGATCAGGAAGCCCCGCTGCGCGCCAGCGTTCTCGACCACGATTCGCATCAGAGTGTCGACGAGTTTTTCCAGCACGATTTCGCCCGAGATCGCGCGGGACGCCTTGGTCACCGTCGTCACATCCAGGATCTGACCGGTGCGCCCGGTCGGAGTCGTCCCCTGCCAGTCGGTGTCGAAGCCCTCGTCCGCGACCCGTTTCGCGACCTCGGGGTGCGCGGCGTCGAGCTCTGCGACCTTGGCGCTTGCTCCCCACCGGACGTAGGCATGGCGCGCGTCGAGCAGGTAGTCCAGCGCGAACCTCGGCTTGCCGACCGATTCGTAGAAACGCCCCGCGAGCTCGCTGGCGATCCCTTCCTCGTGCGGATACTCGTTCGAGCGCGCCGCCGCGATGGCGCGATCGTAGAGCTCGATCGCGCCGGTCGGATCGCCGGTCACCCGCGCACGCTCTGCTTCGAGCAGCAGAACCTTGTGCTCGAAGTTGGACGGTGCGTGCTCGGCCCACTTCCGCAGCTTCTTGAGCGATCTGTCCGCCCGCTTCAGCAGATGCCGGGCCGTTCGTCGCTTCAACCCATCCGGAGCCGCGGCCAGCGTCGACAGTGCGTCGTAGAAGTGGTGCATGGGGTGGAGGCCGGTGCCGACCAGTGACTCGATGATCCGCCCCGCTTCGACAGAGAACGCCGCGCCCGTCTCGTAGTCCCCGTACACGCACGCGAGCTCGCTCTTGATGATCGACGCCTGGCACATCATCGAGACGTCCGCCAGATCGGTGAGCTTCGCGAGCTCGACGTCCTCGTCGAAGAACTCGCCCTTCAGACGTGCGGGGTCCGGGACCGGGTTCGTGAGGTTCTCCACGCCCTGCCGGAACAGGGACATCTGCAGTCTGTGCTTGGTCTGCTTGAACCGGCCGGCCACGTCGATGGCGCCATCCAGGTCAGACGCGACGTCCGACAGCTCCCGGCCGCAGGCGAACCCGTTGTAACCCCGCGTACCGACACAGAGGGTCGCGTACTCCGCGTCACCGGCGTCGACGCCGCTCTGGTACGCCTTCAGGAGCGGCGGCAGGGTGTCTCGCAGCGGATCCTGCCACTGCGCGACACTCGAGTTGAAGACGAGCGTGACCTTGGCGATGAGCTCACGTGCGTCGAAGTGATCGACCAGGTCGAGACCGAGCCGCCCGAACCGATACCCGTTCGGAATGTCCCCGAACGCCGCACACAGCAGAATCCCGTAGATGCCGTAGCCGTAAGCCGAATACGCCGCGTTTCCGTGCCGCACGGACAGCTTGACCATCTCGAAGGCGACGAGCGGAAAGAGCTTCGGCGTGGTGAAGTAGATCGGAGCCGTCGCGACCATCAGGATCCGCATCGCGGCGAGTGTCCTGGGGTCCGTCATGTCCGGCAATGCGCGAAGATCGTCGACCGAGCGACGGCCGAGCGCGGCCTTCGTCCTCAGGAATCCGGCCAGGATCCGCAGGTCTCCCGGACTCCGGGGCAGCGAGACCCCGAGCTTCTTCAGAACCTCGAGGGCGGCGTCCACCGACTCGACCAGGCGCTGCTGAGCCATGTACGACTGGATGCGGATCTCGTAGACGGACGCCTCCTCGATCACGTCCTTTACGTGCGCGAGGACTTCCCGGACCAACTCCTCGCTTCGTTCGAAGTCCGTGCTCAGGTACGCGGCCTCGGCGGCCTCCGACCGGAGAGTGAGACCGAGATCGTGCTGCGTGGTCCACAGCGCCTCCCCGAGCATCTCCGCGCCGACGAGGAGATACTCGAGCGCCTGCGCGTAGGCCGCGGCCGCCTTCGCGCGTTGTCCCGACCAGAGGTTCAGCCGCGCGAGCGATTCGCGTTCCGGGCGCGAGTGGATCAGTGCGCGGCCCAGGTTCAGGTGGTTCACCGCGTCGAGGAGCGATTCGGTGGACATCGCCTCATCGAACCTCCAGCCGCCTGACGGCGTGAGCTCTCGCTCGGCCCGCTCCTGCAGCACCCTGCCGAGCCGAAGGTGCACGTCGCCGCGGTTGTCCGGGGGAATGAGCGAGTAGGCGGCCTGCTGTACGCGGTCGTGGGCGAATCGGTAGGAGACGTCCAGGCCCGCGCTCGGGCTATCGGGCGACGTGTCGCCGTCCGCCCGGAACTCTGCGACCAGCTTGTAGGCGTCCCCCTCGGGGGTCAGGAGACCTTGAATGACCGCGGGCCACAGCTCGGCCGCGACCTCCGGCTCGCTCTTCTCCCGTACGAGCGCCAGCGTCGTCAGGTCGAACCGGTTCCCCAGGCACGCAGCCCACTGGAGCGCACGCTGCGAATCGTCGGGCAGACCCCGGATCTTCCCGGCCATGAGATCGACGACGTTTTCCGTGATGTCGATCGAAGCGAGGGCCTCCGGGTCCCACGTCCACCCGCCCTCGCTCGCGTCGAAGCTCAGCAGCTTCTCCTCTTCGAGCGAGAACAGGAGCTGTCGGAGGAAGTACGGATTGCCGGCCGTCTTGGTCGATAGCAGTACGGCCAGATCTATGGCCGCATCCTCGGAGCAGGCGAGGCTGTCCGCGATCAACTCACCGGCGTGCTCGACGGTGAGTGGGCCCACCGGTATTTGATGCACCGGGATGCCGGCCGACTCGATCTGCTCGAGCGTGAGCCGAAGGGGGTGCCCGGCCTCGACCTCTTCGTCCCGATAGGCCCCGAGTACGAGGAGGTTGTGCGACGTGGGCAGCAAGGCGCCGATCAGCGAGAGGAACGCCTGGTCGGCCCATTGCAGATCGTCGAGGAACAGGACGATCGGGGTGCCGTCCGCGGTGAGGGCGCCGATGAAGCCCTGGAAGACCGCGTTCAGACGCGTCTGCCCCTCCACAGCCCCGAGCGCCGGGGCCGGAGGCTGTGGCCCCAGGATCCACTCGGCCTCCGGGATCACCTCGATGATCACCTGCCCACTCGAACCGACGGCCGCCAACAACCGGGTCTTCCAGTCCTCGATCCGCTCGGGGCTCTCCGTGAGAATCTGCCGAATCAGATCGCGAAGAGCGCTCCTCAGCGCACTGTACGGGAGGTTCTGGAACTGGTCGAACTTGCCCGAGACGAAGTAGCCGCGTCGCGCGGCGATGCCTTTGTAGACTTCCTGGACCAGGGCCGTCTTCCCGATCCCGCCCGGACCGGTGAAGGTCATGACCTCGGTCGCGCCTTCGGAAACACGACGGAAGGCCTCGAGGAGCGTCGCGGTCTCGTCCTCCCGCCCGTAGAGCTTGTCGGGGATCTTGAGCTCGCTCGAGACGTCACGGCGCCCGATCTCGAATGCGTCGACCGTGGCTCCACCTTCGAGGCGACGAACGACCTCCCGGAGGTCGGCGAGCAGCCCTTCGGCCGTCTGATACCGCGCTTCGGCCGTCTTGCTCAGGAGCTTCAGTACGATCTCCGAGACCACCTCCGGTATGTCTTCGCGGACGGCGTGGACAGGCTCCGGCTCGCGCGCGATGTGGGCGTGCACGAGCTCCATCGGGTCATCGGCGGAGAACGGAGGCGCACCGGTCAGAAGCTGGTGGAACGTCGCCCCGAGCGAGTAGAAGTCGGACCGATAATCGATCGGCCGGTTCATGCGGCCGGTCTGCTCGGGGGCCATGTAGGCGAGTGTGCCCTCGAGCACCTCCGGGTTGCTGACCGTCGCCCGTTCGGACGGGAGGGTGGAGCAGATCCCGAAGTCGATGAGCTGGAGGACCCGCGTCCTCGGATTGAAGAGGATGTTGCTCGGATTCAGGTCCTTGTGAACCACACGATTCGCGTGCACCTGGGCCACGATCTCGACGAGTCGGATCGCCAGATCGAGGAACGCCGGCAGGTCGAAGCGGGCCCACTGCAAGTGCGAAGCGAGGGACTCCGCGCCCGAGTCCTCCATCGCGTAACCCACGGTCGGTCCCTGCTGGACGATCTCCAACACGTCGACGATGCCCTCGACTTCCAGGCCCGCCATGACGTCGAATTCGAGCCGCAGCCGCGAGAGCTCATCTGAGGTGGGGTGCGTCCGGTTGAGAAACTTGATGATGACGCCGAGCCCATCGGCCGAGCGGCGCGCCCGGTAGACGATGGACTTCTGGCTCTCGTAGAGCTTCTCCCCGAGATCGTACCCGGCGATCTCCTTCACGCCGTCGTCAGCCGGTGCGGGTTACTTCTTGAACAGACCCGAGAGAGGCATGCACCCCGAGCGGTGCTCGGGGGGCGTCTCGCCGTCCGGTAGCGGAGGCCACTGCCAGCGCACGTTGGCGTCGGCATTGGAGAAGTCGACGATCGACCACGAGCCGACCGACGGCGTCAACACGCCGTTCTCGTTCTGGATACCCAGCATCTCGGCGATCGGATAGTGCCACAGCGGGTTGAGGGTCAGGCGATACTTGTGTGTGTAGAGGCCCATGCCGTGGAACCCCGTCAGCGAGATCGGCTCTTCCACGATCGCCTGGTAGCCGGCGCGCTTGATCGAGGCCGCGGCACGGTGCTGCTTCAGGAACAACAGGTTCATGTCTGGCTTGAGCAAGTGCAGGAGCGCGTCCAGGGCCTCGTCGAGGAAGCTCGGATGTACCATGCCCTGCTCGTGACCCGTGAGGTGCGGAACGAACCCCTCGACCGCCTGCTTCGGGTCGGTCCAGGTGTCGCCCGGGTGGCCGGACGGCTCGTCGAGAGGCTCACAGGACAGGAGCGTCTGCTCCGTCCCTAGCTGGTCGGGCTGCGACTTGTCGAACGCCAGGACGTCCACACGGTACGTCGGATTCCTGACGTCGATCTGGTGGTCCTGGTGTCTCCGGATGTCGACGCCGTCCGCATCGAGGAACCTCCCCACGGTCTTGGGGAACCCGTAGATCTCTCGGCCCGCGACGACCGCAAACGGGTTGTCGACGAAGATGAAAGGGACGAACCAGGTCAGATGGCTGGGGATGCGGATTCCGAGGGCCGTCTTTCGCATCGCGACACACAGGACCCAGAAGCACAGGTCGTTCTCGTCCATGAGCCCGACCTTCTTTCCGTCCTCCTGGAATACGTCCCCCATCAGATGCGCGTAGGTGATGAGGACGTTCGGGATCAGCGCCTTGTACTCCCACTCGCCGTCCGGGTCGCGATCGTTGATGTAATGGTCCAGGTGGCCCTGGAGCTTGTCGTGATCCGCGTGCACGAGGAAGCTCGACATCGTGACGCCGTTCGCGACGTACGGGCCCTGCGGAATCGGAAGAAGGAGTCCCGTGCTGATGAGCTCCGGGTAGATAGATCCGTTTGGGTCGGTCATCGGTTCAACACTCCGGATTACGGCGGACGGGAGACAGGATCGAGCGCGGGATTACGGTAGCCTCGCCGCGGGGCACGTGTCCACGCCGGGCTAACGTGATCGGCCCGAAGATCGGCTCTGCCCGAGACGGCGGGCTACTGCGGGGCGGGCCGCTGGCGGTCGCGGGTGGCGAAGGTCATGTTTTTCCGCGACTTCAGCAGTCGCACCTGGAGGATGCCATCGCGTCGGAGCATCCCTGAGAAAGGTCGCGCAGCCCATGACGTCGGACCCCACGAAGCTCCCCGAACATCCGAAGACCCTCACGACGGTCATCGCGATGACCGTCGCTCTGCTCGTGCCGGCGATCCTGACGCTGATGAACGTCGACGCGCCGTCAACCACCCCGCCGTCACAGAATCCGACGCCGTTCGGGTACACGATCAGCCTGCTGCTGTTCGCGATGCCGGTCGCGGTCATCGGCATCTGGTTCTTCCTGCACCCCAGACAACACGTGGACCGCAAGGCGATGCTCTGTGCTGCGCTCGCGGTCTTCATCCTCGGCTCGATTCTCGACTTCGGGTTCGGATACTCGTTTTTCGTATTCCCGAACCCGGACGCGACGCTCGGGTGGCGCCTTCCCGCCTGGAGCTGGGGTCAAATGGCCTGGGTAGGGGACTACCTGCCGATCGAGGAGTTCGGCTTCTACATCTTCGGCGCCTTCTTCATGATCACGACATACATCTGGGCCGACACGGACTGGCTCAAGGTCTACGACCACGAACAGCGCGGCATCCTCGCGCTGCACCACCGCAAGATCATCAACTTCTCGCCGTGGCCGATCGTGATCGCCGTCGCCCTGATCGCCGTCGCCTACTTCTTCAAGAAATCGTTGCCGGCGCCGCACAACGCGGGGTTCCCCGCGTACTTCACGTTTCTGTGCCTCCTCGCGTTCGTCCCGGCCTCCGTTCTCATCGGATCGGTCGGGAAGTTCATCAACTGGCGAGCCTTCGTCTTCGCGTATGCCGTTCTACTACTCGTAAGCCTGGTGTGGGAAGCGACGCTGGGCGTTCCGTACAACTGGTGGAACTACCAGGGCGAACAGATGATCGGGATCCGGATCACGGCATGGGCCGAGCTTCCGGTCGAGGCGGTGCTGTTGTGGCTGGCCGCCGCGTTCGGCGCCGTCGGGGCGTACGAGACGTTTCGCATGTACTTCCACCTGGACCGTCCGTTCTGGCAGGCGCTGTTCGGGCCGGGGCCGGAAGACGAGTAAGACTCGGGGAGACCGGAGCTGGAGATGAGGCAGGCGATGTCGGCCCGAGCAATGCTCGGTGCGGTTGTGATGACGGTGTGGGCCTGTGCGGCCGCGACCGCGCAGACGGCGACCATCCGTGGAACGGTTACGGATTCGGATCTGCGGCCGCTCACGGGCGTGAACATGGCGCTGGCGGATGAAGGCACCGGGTTCAGACGCGCGACTACCAACCAGCAGGGCGTCTACGTCTTCCGGGACGTCGCGCCCGGCGCCTACACGCTGACCGCGTCACTCATCGGGTATTCGCCGTTTGAAGACACCCCCGTCCGGGTCGGGCCCGGGGACGACCGCACGATCGACATCGCGCTCGAGATCGCGGCGGTCTTCGGCGACACGCTCGTCGTCTCGGTCTCGCGTCAGATCGAGAAGGCCGTCGAAGCGCCGGCTTCGGTGTCGCTCGTCGACCAGCAGGAGATCGCGGGACGGCAGGTCCTCACGGTGCCGGAGCACCTGCGGCATGTGCCTGCGGTGGACGTTGCCAGCTCCGGGCTCAATCAGACGCGGATCGCGATCCGCGGATTCAACAACGCGCTCAGCACGTTCGACAAGACACTGGTACTCGTCGACAACCGCAACACCCACATCCCGGGGCTTCGACACAACATCGCGGAGCTGTTGACGCCGATCAACGATGACATCGAGCGGATCGAGGTGGTGCGGGGCCCGGGGTCGGCGCTCTATGGCGCGAACGCCGCGAACGGCGTGATGCACATCATCACGAAGTCGCCATTCGACTCGCCGGGCACGACGGCCACGATCGGGATCGGCGAGCGAGATCTCTTCTCGGCCTCGTTCCGTCACGCGAGCGTCTTCAGCCAGAAGTTCGCTCTCAAGGTGTCCGGTTCACTTTATACCGGCGCCGACTGGGAGTATGACGACCCGGCCGAGCCCGACTCGGTTCTTCTCGGTCAGTACACGCTCGAGGGCCGCGTGAGCGACGACGACCCGATCGAGAATCTCCGCGACTTCGACGTCGAGAACTACAAGGCCGAGGCGAGGCTGGATTTCCGCCCGGGCGCGGGCTGGGACGTAAACCTCACCGGCGGCGTCGCGCAGATGAAGGGCCTGATGATCACGGACGTCGGCGCCAGCCAGAATGCGGATTGGCGAAACAGCTTTGGCCAGCTACGCGCGTCCAAGGGGCGCTTCTTCGGACAGGTGTTCCTCAACGCTGGCAACACGGAGAACCCGCGCACGTATCTACGGCGGACCGGCGACCGGATCGTCGACAAGTCCAGACTGTTCGTGGCGCAACTTCAGCACGGGACATCGTTGGCCGACGGACGCCAGGACTTCATCTACGGCGCGGACGCCTACCTAACGCGGCCCAACACGAACTTCACCATCCACGGGCGCTTCGAGGACGACGACAGCATCGACCTGTTCGGAGCATACGTTCAGTCCGAGACCGAGCTGACGGAGACGCTACGCCTCGTGGCCACGGCCCGGGTGGACGCCCATAGCCGTCTCGACGCGGCGATCTTCTCGCCACGGGCGGCTCTCGTGTTCAACCCCGACCCGGACCACACCTTCCGCGCGACCTACAACCGCGCGTTCACGACGCCATCCAGCCCCCAGCTCTTTCTGGATCTGAACCTCGGCCAGCTCGGTCCGCTGCCCTACGGCCTCCGCGGACTCAGGTCGCCGGACACGGGCTACTCGTTCATGCGCGATTCGGAGACGGGGGTCGGGGGCTTCTTCATGCAGTCGCCGTTCAACGCCGGTGGACGGGAGGAGTTCATCGACGCCGACGTCACGCAACTGTGGTCGTCGGTCGTAGCGATCCTGGGGGGCCAGGGTGTCGACATCTCCGGGATCCCGGCGCCCGGCACAGCCGAGGTCGCCACGGTCCTCGCGATCCTCAACACCGGCACTGGAGCGTTCGACGCGATCGATCCGGGCGATCTGAACGACATCGGGCCTCCCGAGCCCGGGATCACGAACACGTTCGAGGTCGGGTACCGCGGCCTTCTGTCCGATCGCTGGCTCTTCTCCGCGGACGTGTACTACTCGCAGGTCGAGAACTTCGTCAGCAGCCTCGATGTGCAGACGCCGAACGCGTTCTACGACGCCGCGTCTCTAACGACCTACCTGACGGGGTTCATGCCCGCCGACGAGGCCGCGGGGCTGGCCGCGGGGATCGCCGCGATCCCGCTGGGCACGATCACGCCGTCCGAGGCGGGGGCGTTGAGCCCTGCAGATCTGATCCTCACGTTCCGGAACTTCAAGGGCGACGTCTCGCTGTGGGGGACGGACCTGAATCTCCAGTACTCGCCGACCCCACGGTGGGGGATCGGGGTCAACTACTCCCACATCAGCAAGGATCTGTTCCCGAGGGGACCGAACCAGATCCAGGACATCGCGCTGAACGCGCCGATGAACAAGGTGAATGGGATCGTCACCTTCAGGGATCCGGCGATCGGCCTCGATACGGGGGTGCGGATTCGGTACGTGGACAGCTTCCCGGTCCTCTCCGGCGTTTTCGCCGGGACCGTGGATTCCTATACGGTGGTCGACGTGAACGCGGCGTATCCGCTGCCGTTCCACCGACGGGCGACGCTCAGGTTGTCCGTCCAGAACCTCTTCGACAACGAGCACTTCGAGTACATCGGGACCCCCGCGATCGGGCGGCTCGCGATGCTCCAGCTCGCCTACTCGTTCTGAGCCGATGAGCGAAAACAAACGCAAGATCGCGATCCTGGGGGGCGGGGTCGGGGGCATCACGACCGCCCTCGAGCTCACCCGCCCCGAGCTTCGAGACAAGTACGACATCACGATCTACCAGCTCGGCTGGCGGATCGGCGGGAAGGGCGCGAGCGGCCGAAACCTTGAGCAAGGGTGCAGGATCGAGGAACACGGCCTACATGTGTGGGCCGGTCTGTACGACAACGCGTTCCGACTGATGCGCGGGGCGTACGAGGAGCTGGGGCGGGCGCCCGACGCACCGCTCGCTACGTGGCTCGACGCGTTCAAGCCCTGCGAGGTCGTCGCCCTGGAAGAGAAGTACAACGGCGAGTGGGTCTCGTGGGTGATCGAGCCTCCGACCAACGATCAGCTGCCCGGTGACCCGGAGGCGAAGCTCTTCCTGCCTTTCTGGAGCTACATCGGCGAGGCGTTCGGCTTCGTACTGGACCGTCTGAAGACCTCGCACCGTAAGCGACACGAGAAACGGACATCCGGCGCCGGCTTCTTCGCGGGACTTTTCTTCCGGCTCTTCTACTACACGGCGTTGACGCTGACCGAGATCGTCTCGCTCGCGTTCTACACGGTGTACGAAGTCGGCCACCTGCTGACCAGCACGGTGGGCCGGCTGCTCCCGAAGTTCGTACGGGGTGGCGTCTACGCGATCTTCCACCTTCTTCAACGGCTCGGCATCTGGTTCGTGCAAGGGCTCGTCCGTTTCCACTGGAGGCGGGCAAAGCGGCACATGGACGACCTCGGCGCCCGGCAAGCCTGGATCTTCATGAACTTCGGCGTCGGGTTCCTCCGCGGGATCATCGATGACGACCTGTTCCGGAAGGGGTTCGACTCGATCGAGCACCTCGATTTCCGCGAGTGGCTCGGAAAGCACATCGTCGACGACGCTCACCCGGGAGCCGAAGGCGAGTCGCTGACTCTGCGCTCGCCCCTGGCGAGGTTTCTGTACGATGCGGACTTCGCCTACGTGAACGGCGACCTCGACAAGATGCGCTTTTCCGCCGGCGCGGCCGTGTACACGCTTTTCCGCCTCGGGCTCACCTGGAAGGGCGCGGTCATCTGGCGGATGCAGGCGGGGATGGGCGACACGATCTTTACCCCCGCCTATCAGATATTGAAGCAGCGCGGAGTCAAGTTCGAGTACTTCCAGAAGGTCACGAAGCTCGAGACCGCGGGGAAATCGATCGACGGGATCGAGATCGCCACGCAGGCGAAGATCGTGGATAGCCAGATCGCGTATCAGCCCCTGGTCGAGGTGCGCGGGCTCGACTGCTGGCCGAGTGAACCCGATTGGTCCCAGCTCGTGGACGGCGAGAAGTACGCCGCGGAAGGCATCGACTTCGAGGATTGGTGCAGCCCGCACCTCGGCACCCGGACCCTGGTTCGCGGAACGCACTTCGACGACGTCGTACTCGGGATCTCCCTGGGGGCGCACCCCTACATCTGCGGGGATCTCATCGACCACAGCGACGACTGGAAGAAGATGGTCGACAACGTGGCCACGATCGCGACGCAGGCCGGGCAGCTCTGGTTGACGGACACGACATACGAGATGGGGTGGACCCACCCCGGGCACCCGCTCCTCGCGACGTACGACTCATCGAACTTCGACACGTGGGCCGACATGACCGAGCTGCTGGTGCGGGAAGCATGGCCGGGCGTGGGCGACGAGTCTCCGCTCAGCATCGCGTATTTCTGCGGCCCCATGCAGGAGAAGCCACTGCCGACCACGCCCCACGGACCAAAGCAGTCCTGTGAGGAGCTCGACCAGAAGTCCGCGAATCAGACCATCCGGCGGCGTTTCACGACCTTCCTCGAGGACGAGATGTACCGGTTGTGGCCCCGTGGATCGAACCGGGGGCAGTTCGATTGGGATCGGCTCGTCGACAACCGGCCCGGCAGCAACAGGGGCGCTGCGCGTCTGGAGTCGCAGTACTTCCGCGCGAACGTCCAGCCGACGGAGCGCTACGTGATGTCCCTGCCGGGAACCAGCGAGCACCGGTTGCAGCCCGGGGCGTCCGGCTTCGACAACCTGTATCTGGCCGGCGACTGGACGTGGAGCCCGTTCAATGGCGGGTGCGTCGAGGGGGCCACGATCTCGGGCATGCTCGCCGCGAACGCGATGTCGGGGTTGCCGAAGATCGATTCGATCGTGGGTCTGACGTTCGGTTGGGGATCCTACGAGGAGCGATTGAAGAAGGCCCGGCGGGAGCAGGGCCGGGCTGAGGCCCGCTGACGCCGCCTGCCGCTAGGCGCCCTTGTAGCTGAGGGCCACGACGCTCACGTCGGCATGCTGCGGGGCTCCGTCGGCGAACTCGTCCAGCTCGCGAATGACGGATCGGACCAGCTCGGGCGCGGATTCTCCCCTGCATTCGGCCAGTACGGCCTCGAGTCGTTCGCGGGAGAACACCGAGTGATACGAGTCCACCGTGTCCGCGACGCCATCCGTGTAAAGGAAGAGTCCGCCACCTGGCTCGAGCGTGGCAGTGCCGGCGAAGAAGTCGCCCCCGGCCTGACCCAGCGCGGCAGACATGCTCTTTCCCAGGGGCTCCGGCGCCTCGTCGGCGCTCAGGAGGTACGGAGCGACATGACCGGCGTTCGCCAATTCGACGGCGCCGGTTTCGCCGTCCACGTAAGCGAGGACGGCGGTCACGGACAGCGCGTTCAGCCTCTCGGCTTCGAGGAGGCGCCCGACTTCGGCGAGACACTCGACCGGTGAATCCGACCGGGGCGCGATCGCCTTGATCAGCGTTCGGGCCATCACCGCGAGCATCGTCGCGGCGACCCCCGTCCCCACGACCTCGCCGACGAGCAACGCGACCCGACCGTCCGGCAGGACGAAGAGATCGTGGAAGTCTCCGCCCACGTCCGCTGCGGGCACCTTGAACGCGTAGACGTCGAGGTCGCTTCGGTCCGGCAACGACTTCGGGAGCATGGCGTCCTGGATGCGACGGGCGACGTCCAGCTCCTGCTGGACAGCGGAGAGGCGCCGCTGCGCCTCACGGCCTTCGCGCAGGAGGATGAGCTCACTCCACGCCTTCGCAATCGTCGTCTCGAGGTCGCTGAAGTCGATCGGCTTGGTGACGAAATCGAACGCGCCCCGGTTCATCGCCGTCCGGATATTCCCGAGGTCGCCGTACGCCGACACGACCACGGCTTTCAGGGCCCGGTCGAGCTCCGACATCTTTCCGAGAAGCGTCAGGCCATCCATTCCGGGCATACGGATGTCGGTCAGGACGATCCCGATGTGCGGCTCCGCCTCGAGCGTCTCCAGCGCCTGCGTCCCTCCACCGGCGAAGGAGAACGCGAGATCGCCCGCCCGCGTCTGTTTGCGGAAGTGCTGGCGTACGAGCAGCTCCAGATCGGGCTCATCGTCCACGACCAGGATCCGGATCGGACGGTCGAGCACTTCCACCGGGGGCGGGACGACAACTCGCGGCGAGTGGCGCCTGAGTGGATCCGTCGACTCTTCGGCGACCTCGAGGGCCCGCGCGGCCTCCTCGACACTGCGCAGATCGGCGACGAACGCCGACATCGTCTGATACCGTCGCTTCGGCTGTTTCGCGAGCGCCCGATTCAGAATGTGCTCGACCCCCATGTCCTCGATCGCCCGGAGCGCCCCGACCGGATGCGGCGCCGTATTGAGAATGGCCTGCATGACCGCCAGGTGTGTCCGACCCTCGAACGGCAACGCCCCCGTCAGCATCTCGTAGAGGACCACCCCGAGTCCCCAGATGTCGCAGCGATGATCGTACTCGGCGCCGGTGAACTGTTCGGGACACATGTACGCCGTCGTGCCGATCACGCCGCCGGTGGCGGTCATCGGGGTGTAGTCGGTCGTGCGTGCCACCCCGAAATCGAGCACGACTGCCCGGCCCTTGGGTTTCACGATGACGTTGGCCGTCTTCACGTCGCGGTGGATGATCCCCTGTTCGTGCGCGGCGGCGAGACCCTCGCCGATCTGTATGGCGAGGTCGACCGCTTCGAGGACATCGAGGCTGCGGGTCTTGATGATGTGGTCGAGACTCTCGCCCTCGATGAAGGCCATCGCGATGAACATGAACGAGTCGGCCTCGTCGATCTCGTAGACGGCTCCAACGTTCGGGTGGTCGAGGGCCGCGGCGGCCCGGGCCTCGCGGAGGAACCGTTCGCGAGCATCTTCGCCCTCCGCCATGGAAGACATGACGAACTTGAGGGCGACCTCGCGATCCAGTCGCGTGTCGAGCGCGCGGTACACCACGCCCATTCCGCCCTGCCCGATCTTCTCGAGCAGTTCGTAACGCGAAATCGTGTCTCCAACGGCCAGATTCAGCATGCTCCCCGTTCATCGACGGCCGTCCCGCGTCCCGGCCGGAGGCGATGACCCTCTGTGGCGTAGCGAACGGGCGAAATCTATTCGGACCCCCGGTCCCCGCGCACGGCGGGTCGCCGGGGCCGTCGCGTCGCGGTTAGACTCGGTGACCTGACGCGGAGTCACGAAAGGTCTCTCAATGAGTCAGATCGCCATCCTCGCTGGGCTGGTCCTGGGTCTCGCACTCGGCGTGATCGCTTCGGCCACCGGAAACGAAACGCTGATCGCGATCGCCGAGGCCTCGGCGCCTTTCGGCGCCGCCTTCATGCGGGCCATTCAGATGGTGGTGATCCCGCTCGTCGGAGTGACCGTCTTCGTAGGGGTCGCGAAGATCGGAGATCCTCGCAAGCTCGGGCGGCTTGGAGGTGCCTCCGTGGGCTTCTTCTGGCTCACCACGCTGCCGGCGATCGTCCTCGGGATGATCGTGATGCGAGTAGCGCTCGCCTTCGCCCCTCCCGTCACGCCACCAACGGTCGCGGCCGAGGTGGCGAGCGAGCTTCCGGGTATCGTGGATTTTCTCGTCAACCTGATTCCACGAAATCCGTTCGAGGCCGCAGCGGCGGGATCGCTTCTTCCTATCATCGTCTTCACGGTCCTGTTCGCGGCCGCGACGACGACGCTCCCGGCCGATAAGCGCGAACCTCTCATCTCGCTCGGCGAGTCGGTCAGCGATGTCCTGATCAGACTTGTCCACTGGGTGTTGTTGACGGCACCTCTCGGCGTATTCGGGCTCGCCGCGCCCGTCGCGGCGCGCACCGGAATCGCCATGCTCCAGAACCTCGCCGTGTTCATCATCGCCGTCGTCGCCGGGCTCTTCATCTTCATGGCCATCATCTTCCTTCCCGCCGTTCGATTCGTCGGGAAGATGCCCGTCGGGAAGTTCATCAAGGGGACGATCGGGACGTATGCCATGGGGTTCAGCACGACGAGCTCTGTCGCCACGCTGCCCGTGATGTTCGATGACGCGGACCGACTCGGCCTCTCGAAGGAAACGTCCAACCTCGTGCTGCCTCTTGCCGCGTCGATCAACCGACCCGGGAGTGCGCTGTTTCAGGGGGCGGCGGTCATCTTCCTCGCCTCCGTATACGACGTCTCGGTGACGCCGGCGGCGATCGCGGGAGCCGTGCTGGCGACGTTTCTGGCTGCCATGACCGTGGCGCCGGTTCCAAGTGCGAGCATCATGACGATGGCCCCCGCTCTGGACACGGTCGGCATCCCCCTCAGCGCACTCGGAATCATGCTGGGAATCGACCGCGTTCCGGACATGTTCCGATCCGCCACGAACGTTGTCGGCCACTTGGCCTCGGCGACGGTCGTAGAGAGTCTGGCGGGTGGCGAGGAGGCCGACCTGGATGGAACCCCGGGAGTGAAGCCCGACTCCTAGCCCGCGTACGTCGTCGGGTCCACCACTCCGGCGCTCTGAAACCCCCGTCGGCGGAGGATGCAGGCGTCGCAGCGGCCGCACGCCGCTCCCGCGACCGGGTCGTAACAGCTCGAGGTGAGGGCGTAGTCGACGCCGAGGTCCGTCCCCCAGCGAATGATCTCGCCCTTGGTCAACTCGATCAGGGGCGCATGGATACGGGCACCACCAGCGACCGTGCCAAGACGTCCCGCACGCTCGAAAGCCTCGATGAACTCGGGGCGGCAGTCCGGATAGCCGGAATAGTCGATCGAGTTCACGCCGATGAAGAGGTCCTCCGCGCCGAGGACTTCGGCCCATGCGAGCGCGAGTGCCAACAGGACCGTGTTTCGCCCCGGTACGTAGGTCGGTGGAACGCCGCCCTCGCCGGGTTCCCGGTCCTTCGGGACGGGGATGTCCGCCGCCGTCAGCGCCGAGCCGCCGAAGCGTCCAAGCCCCACGTCGATCTCCTCATGCCCCGCGACGCCGATGGACTGCGCCACCCGTCGGGCCGCCTCGAGCTCTTCGGTGTGACGCTGGCCATACCTCACGGTAAGCGCCCACGGTTCGTAGCCGCGCGCGCGCACGATCGCCAGCACCGTCGAGGAATCCAGGCCTCCGCTGAGCAGAACCACCGCCCGACCGGGACGGTCGTGGTCTTGCATGCTAGTTTTGGGATCGTTGGTCATCTTCACGAAGCTACAGGGAGCACCGGAGCGTCACGATGACGGAACTGCCGGCCAGCGGACCACTTCCGCGACCGAAGAACCCCGATGAAGGCCGTCAGACCCTGCGTCAGGAGGCGATCCCGGCTTCCGACACACAACGGGTGATATTGCGGGCGACCGAGTTCACCTCGATCTGCCCGCGAACGGGTCAGCCGGACTTCGGGAAGGTGACCATTGAATATTCTCCCCGTGAGCTCCTGATCGAATCCAGGGCTCTCAAGTTCTATCTCTGGTCCTTCCGCGACGAAGGCGCATTCTGTGAGGACCTCGCGGCGCGCATCGCGGACGACATCGTGTTCGCGATCGAACCAGTCTGGGTTCGGATCGATGTCCAGCAGAACGTACGGGGCGGGATCGAGATACTGGCGCGCGCCGAGCGAGGGGAGATCGGACGCCGCAAACCCTAGAGCGGGTGACCCTCGTAGATGTTCGGTGGCTCGAGACCCATGATTCGCATGAACGTCACGAGCTGCCCGCGGTGGTGCAGCAGCTCGGAGTGACCGAGCCACGCCGTGTCCAGCCCCGACGCCGAGAAGCCGAAGTAGAAGTCGATCGTCCGCTCCGCGCTGTCTGGAGAGACCGCTGCCAGGGCGCTCGCCAGCTCTGCCCGCGCGGCCTTTGAGAGAGCGACGATAGCCTCTTTTTTCCACCCCTCTTCCGGGTCGGTGAGCCCGTCCATGTCCCCCTCCTCCATCCGTCCGAGGACGAACGCGCGGGCGCACATGGCGACGGCCTGGTAGATATGCGCGACCATGGTACCCGCGGCCATCTGATCCGCCACCGGCTCCTCGTCGAGTCGGTCATCGGGAATCGCCGCGAACGCGCGATCGACGGCATCGAGTGCAGCCAGGGTCGAATGGAGCTGGAATCGTGCGATCTCGGCGCGCGCCTCAGGCGATTGCGACATGAGCGTGTTCCGGGGGGGAATTGGGATGTCGTCCGCCGGTGACGGACGCGACGGCGCACGCTACATGGGTTCGAGACCGTGCGCTATACAGCTGGTGGTCGCCGTTCGGCCATCGTCGTATTTGATCTCGATATGGCCCATCCCCCAGTCCGCATCGGGATCGATCGACACGATCGTGCCGGGCCGACCCCACGGCGTCTGCACCCGTTGTCCGACGACGAACGGGATCGGACCCGGCGCCTGACCGGCCGGGTCTTGCCCCAGAGCATCCTCCGGCGGGCGCGCGAAGCTGGCGTTCGGGTCCTCGGGGGCGGGCGCGCTCCGTGAGACGTCGTCGAGAACCGCCTCGTTGTGGGTCGCGAGCGCGCCGAGGGCCGCGTCCAGTTCCTCCTCGCCCATGGCTCCCTCCAGGCCGCCCGTCGCAAGGGGCTCCACCCCCTGGAAGGGCTCGGACAAGGACACGGAATCAGGGACGGCTGCTGCCGACGCGAGGTCAGCCGGTGGTTCGTCGCTGATCACCCGGCCCCGCTCGATCGAATAGAGCTCTCCTCGATCCCCCTGCACCCGGCCGCCGAGCAAACCGGCGATGTCGATCAGCTTGCGAATGACAGAATGGTCAGGGTCTCGTGAAAAAAGGTTCCCGTTCGCCCAATCGATGGATGGGTCGCGAACCCTCGCTGGCCCCGCCCAATGCGCGAGATCGGGAGTCTCGCCAGCCGCGCGCAAGTCGGGATCGTTCTCGATCACGACGCGCCAATCTTCTTGCGGGATCGGCGTTTGCGGCCCTTCCAGCTGGTGCCGCGCACGTGTGATGTATACCACGTAGCCCATGTTCGCCTTCCGGTCCGCTCCGCAGCCCCGCAGGCCGGGCCGGACGCTCCGCTCCCTATCAGGGCAAGGCACGGACCGCTTTCCCCGGGCGGGCCCCCGTGACGGCCCCTTCGGCCCATACCAACTCGCCCGCAACCCAGACCCGATCGATGCCGACGGCCGTCAGACCTGGATCCGAGAACGTGCTTCTGTCGGCCACGGTCGCTGCGTCGAACGCCACCAGATCGGCGCGTGCGCCGACGCGAATCACTCCGCGATCGTTGAGGCTCATTCTGCGTGCCGGCATCGACGTGGCTCGGCGTACGGCCTGCTCCAGCCCGATCAGCCCCCGTTCGCGGACGTAGTGGCCGAGTACCCGCGGAAACGTCCCCGCGCCGCGCGGGTGCGGACTGCCGATGCCCCCGTCGCTGGACGTCATCACCCAGCGTGATCGCATGAACTCGTCCACGTCATCGTCGTTCATCGTATGCCCGATGACGCGGGATCCTCCGTTCCTCATGAGCAGCATGTACGTGTCCACCTCCGACAGGCCCTTCCGCGTCGCGATCTCGCTCAGCCGCAGGCCGTTGAGGGTCGGCTCGGGATCGTATCCGACGACTTGAAGCCTCTCACCTCCACCGATCGCGTCAATACCGGCGGCCACCGAGTCGGGGTTCTGGAACTGACGCGAGCGGACGACGATCGCCAGACCCGACTGCCAGGCGGTGTACGGATACTGGTCGGCGGTCACATCCAGCCCCGCCGCGTTCGCGGCCGCGATCATTCCCAATACCTCGGCGGCCTTCCCCCAGACAGAGGCGTTTCCCGCCTTGATGTGAGAGATCTGGACCGGGAGACCCGCTTCGCGTCCGATGCGGATCGCTTCCGCAACGGCGTCCAGGAGCCCCTCTTCCTCGTCCCGCATGTGCGACATGTAGAATCCGCCGTGGGCGGCCGCTTCGCGGGCCAGCGCGACGAGCTCGCCGGTCGAAGAGTAAAAGCCAGGGTCGTACTCGAGACCGCTCGACAGCCCGTAGGCCCCTTCGCTCATCGCCACCGCGACCCGTTCGGTCATGTCGGCGATCTCGAGATCCGTCGCGGTCCGGCGGAAGTCATCGCCCAGCGCGGCCCTGCGGACGGTTCCGTGACCAACGAGAGTCGCCACGTCGACCGCCGGTCGCGTCGCGTCGATCCGATCCAGGAAATCGCCGATCGGCCAGGGCGATCCGCCGTCTGCCCCGACGACGATCGTCGTGATTCCCTGTGAGACCTGGGTGGCCGCGAGCGGGTCACGGAAGATCCCGCCCGTCGAGTGATTGTGGATGTCGACGAAACCCGGCGTGAGCACGAGCCCCGATAGGTCGATCACCTCCGCGCCCGCCGGACGAGGGATGGAGCCGGGGTCACCCACCGCGGCGATCAGGCCGTCGCGAACGAGAACCTCGCCCGTGAAGCCCGGCGAACCGGTGCCGTCGACGACCGTGGCGTTCACGAGGAGTCTGGTCGGCGAATCGACCGTCTGGGCGCCGAGCCCCGCTGCCGACGAGAGAAGGGTCCACGTGACGATCAGCCACATAGCCGGTCTGCGAGCCGTCATTCGTGCTCCGGGTGGTTCGGGGTGCACATGCGTAAGGAGGTCTACTCGCGGAGGGAGGATCGGATCCCCGCCACGGCAGCGTCAAGGAGCCGACGCCTCCCGCGGACGTGCAGCGCCGGGGTTCCATCCGGCGCGCGCGGGCTGTAGCCTCTCAGGCCCGCCAGGAGCCCCACGGGCGCTGCCGTCGGGCCATCCGTCGACCCGTCCCACGGAACTCCGGACCCACTCGAGGCGGTTCGGGTAGTTTCGGCCGCGCGGGGTCATGGCAACACAGGAGATCAGACATGCCGGGATACATTGTTCGCGACAACGCCGTCCTTCGCCGGGCGCGCCGCACGCTGTCGGCGTTTGCAATCGGAGCTGGCGTGCTGGTGGCGGGCGCCGTGACGATCGTCGCTCAGGAACCGCCTGTCAGGATCGCGGTCGTCGACATCGACTACATCGCGGTCCAGTCCCCGGCGGGACAGGTGCTCGCGGGCGAGATCGCGGCGCTTCAGGACCAGTACAACGTCGAGCTCTCCCGTCGACAGACGGAGGTGGAGGACATTCAGGCTCGGGTGGTCGCCGCCGACACGACGAACGTCGTTCTTTTGCGGGCTCTCCAGCGCGAGTATCAGGACGCGCTGACGAGCTTCCAGCGATTCCAGCAGGATATCCAGGGCCAGGCGCAGGCGTTCCAGGCGCAGGGACTCCAGCAGGTCCGCGAAGAGATCGGCCCGGCGCTCGAGGCGATCATGCTCGAGGAGGGATACGACCTGATCCTCAACAACGGCAATCCCGGCGTGGTGATGAACAGCGACCGTGTGGACATCACGCAGCTGGTGCTGACTCGTCTCCAGGCGGGCGGGGACGGGGGCTGATCGCATGGCTCGACGGCTCCTCTCGTTCGCGTTCATCACGGGCTGTTGCGTGGCGCCCCTCGTCGGCCAGCAGCAGGTCGTAATGAGTGAGAGGTTCGACGCGGGACTCGGTTCATGGGAGCGCGTCCGGCTAGATCGTCGGCAGACCTCCTACAGCACGACGACCACCAGTGGGGAGCAGGTTCTCGTCGCGACGAGCCAGAACTCCGCCGCCGCATTCCTGCGTCGGATCGAGACACCACCACCGGACAGGGCCGTGCTCGAGTGGCGCTGGCGGATTTCCGAGAGCCTCACCGATAACGAACGTGAACGTGAGCGCCGCGGGGACGACTACGCGGCTCGTGTCTTCGTGATCTTCGGAGACGAGCCGTTCGAGCGCGGCACACGGGCCCTGTCCTACGTCTGGGCGGGTCAGGAGCCCGTGGGGGCGGAGTACCGGAATCCCGTGATCGGCGATGTCGCCACCTTCGTGGTCCGCAGCGGCGATGCCTCGGCGGGCCGTTGGGTGCGTGAGCAGCGGAACCTCATGGCCGACTTCGAGGACGCCTTTGGCGAGCGGCCTCCTGGGATCACGGGCGTGGCGGTGCTCGTCGACACCGATGATACCGGCTCCAGCGCCATCAGCTGGTTCGACGATTTCGTCCTCGAGGTGGCGCCCGCGGAGCAGGGGCCGATCCGCTGATCCCGAGGTGGTCGGCCCGCAGTCTCAGTCGCGGATCTCCACGACCGTCTCGATCTCCACTGTCTGGTTCCGCGGCAACGACGCCATCCCGACGGCGGCGCGGGCGTGCTTCGAGATCTCGGGTCCGAACACCTCCTCCATGAGGTCCGAGAATCCGTTGATCACCTGGGAGTGACCGGTGAACTCCGGCGAGGAGTTCACCATCCCGTGCACCTTCACGATGCGCTTTACGCGAGAGAGCTCGCCGATCTCCCGCTTGAGCGACGCGAGCACGCAAACACCAACCCAGCGGGCGATCGCATAGCCTTCTTCGACCGTGTGGTCGCGGTCGATCTTCCCGGTGTTCGACTCGTCGAGCCCGCCGCACGGACCGTGTCCGGCGACGAAGACGAGGTTCCCGGCGGTCACGGCCTTCACGTAGTTGGCGACGGGTGCATCGGGGGTCGGCAGCACGATGCCGAGCTCCACCAGTCGGTCTTCCGGAGTCGGCTGGGCCTCGACCGTGCTGGCACCCGCGACGACCAGGCCGACGATCGCCATCGCCCCGGCATTCCCCCACCGGCGAGTCGCCGGGACCGCGACGGGGCAGGTCATCCGCCGTCCCCCCGGGTCTGGCGCCTGGCCGACACCACGTCCTCGGGGGTCTTCCCCGTCCGGATCGATTCGGCCGCCACCTCCACCGCCTCGAAGATCTTCGTGTAGCCGGTGCACCGGCAGAGGTTGCCGGAGAGTGCCTCCGCGATTTCCCGCCGCGTCGGGTCATCGTTTCGGGCCAGCAGGCCATACGCCGAGCAGAGAATCCCGGGCGTGCAGAACCCGCACTGCGCGCCGCCGGTGAGATCGAACGCATCCTGCAGCGCATGTGGATGCGGGCCGTCCGCGAGACCTTCCACGGTACAGACCTCGCGTCCCACGGCCTCGTGGACCGGGAGGATGCACGACAGAACGGCGTCACCGTCGAGCAATACCGTGCAGGCCCCGCAGTCGCCTTTGTCGCAACCCTGCTTGGACCCGGTCAGGCCGAGCACGTATCGAAGCGTCTCGAGCAGGGTGTAGTGCGTCGGGACGCCGGTTTCGGTTCGGTCTCCGTTCACGCGGAGCTCGAGGATCGTGTGCATCGGTCGAAAGCTGTCCGTGTCCCCGAAAGCTTGCAAGCCGGTACTGGCGCGCCGCTTGCCCTCTTACGCCGTCGACAACCATCGGAAACGTCCTCGACGGGGGTCGTTTCGACCCAGGCGGCACGGTCGCGCGGGTCGGTACGGCGCACACCCCCTGTGGGTCTGATTGCATTATGGCCGGAAGCCCGCAAAATCCGCGATCGCGGCGCGACGCGACGCCCGAGACGGCAGTGCCCAAGTGGTCCCCACGGCCAATCTGGGAGGGGCTTGGCGTCGCGTTGCTGGCTATGACCACGGCGGTGGCCGGGGCGCTCGTGGTCAGCCGCGAGAACGTCGAGCGCGTGCCGCTTGAAGGCATGCGAGAAGGTCTCGAGTTCCTCGTCGTCGAACGTGACGTATCGGTCGCCGCGTCCGATTTCATCGCCACGCTGTCGATGCAGATGTACGAGGGTGGGTACGAGGCGGAACTGGAACGCCGTTATCGAGTGCTCGGAGACCGAGTCCGGGAGGCCGAGGCCCGACTCGACTCGATGTCCCCCTCCGACGGATGGGCCCAAACTCATCGCGAGATGAACGAGGCCGTCGACTTCGCGCTCGACTCGTTCGAAGACCCTCGATCGAGTAGCGAGACACACTCGTGGTTGAGCGAGTTCCTCTACGACTTCAAGCGCGTCGTCCCGACCGACAACATGGGAGAGTGGTCGGCCCTGCTCGGGGTGGCCACGTGGTCGCAGGAAGTCCCCGTTGTCGTGCAGGACTACCTCGATCTCGCGATGGCGCGGGAGTGGCAGCTCACGGGCCGCGAACCCGCCAACCCCGACCTTATCGACTCGTACAACGTCTCGCTCGCCTGGACGCGCCAGCTCCGGGAGTCCCACGGGGAAGCCGCTGGAGAATACACACCCTTCGAAGAGTACATCCAGCCGGAGCTAGCGGTGCAGGCCGACTCCACCATGGCGGCTCTTCTCGATCGACTCTCGACACACCCGGGCGTCACCGAGCTGGAGGCGGAGGTACCCTACCTGCTCGGCCTGACCGCCCAAACGCGCAGCGGGTCGATCAAGGAGGTGTACGCACTACGGGACGAGTGGGTGCCGGACTTGATGATCCTGGTCGAGGACCTCCGGGTCCACGCGCTGAGCAGATTGGACGCGGAGCTTGGGGTCTCGGTGCTCCGGAGCCGGACGGCCAAGTACGGCGGGGCCGCCGCCGTCGCGCTCGGGGTGCTGTTCGCGGTTCGCCTGATCCGTAGACGGCTCCGCGACGACCGGAGGCTCCGGAGCGCCCTCGAGGAGGACCCGCTGACCGGGCTCTCGAACCGCTATGCGCTCTTCTCGGTCGCACCCGCGTGCCTCGCCAATCCGGAACTGCTGAGCTTCGCGCTGATCCAGATCGACCTCGACGACTTCAAGTCGATCAACGACGACTATGGACACCATGTGGGAGACCAGGCGTTGGCGGCGTTCGCCCACGCTCTCCGAGGGGCTGTTCGCTCTGTGACAGACCTGGTTTGTCGAGTCGGTGGCGACGAGTTCGTCGTGCTGCTCCGTGGGCTCCGTGACCCGGAGAACGAGGCCGAGATGATCGTCGAACGCCTGAAGCTCGCGCTCGAAACGCCGCTCGAGCTCGGGGAGCTCGAGCTCCGCCTCCACTTCACGGCCGGCATCGCGATCGCGCGCGAAACGGCGGAGCTCGAGGAGCTGCTGGTCGAGGCGGACCTGGCGCTCCTGGATGCGAAAGAGCGAGGACGCGACGTCGCGCGTTTCTTCCGGCGCAAGCTGGGGCGGAGGATGATCCACGAGCTCTCGACTGCCCTGGGGACAGGAGAGCTCCGTTGTGCGTTCCAGCCGCAGATCGACCTGGTCACCGGCTCCGTCGTGGGCCTCGAGGCGTTGGCGAGGTGGCAGAGGGAAGACCGGTTGCAGGTGCCGACTCGTAGCCTGATCGACGCCCTGGAATGGCTCGGCGCGTCGCGCGACTGGCTCCGCGCGGCCATGCGGGACATCGAGCTCGCGTGGCGGACGGTGGGAGACCGGGTGGACGGCAGGATCTGGCTGAACCTGATGGGCTGTGACATCGAGGATGCCGATCCTGACGAGCTAATGGACGTCTTCTCGAGCACCGACGTCCCGCTCGACCGGATCGGTGTGGAGATTACGGAAGCGGTCGGCCGAGCGAAGATCGACGAGGTCGTGGCGCTTCTGCGGACTCTGCGGGAGGCAGGCCTCGCGGTGGCGCTCGATGATGTCGGCGACGACCGGGTGCCGCTCCTGCACATGACGGAACTGCCAATCGACCTGGTGAAGCTGGATCGCTGTGTGATTACCGGCATCGACTCGCAGAAAGAGTTGCGCGCCGTCGTCCAGTCGCTCTCCGACATGTGCGACCGGCTCGGCCTGCGGGTGCTCGGGGAGGGTGTCGAGACAGTCGAGGAGGAGGCTGTCCTGCGCCGGTTGGGCCTCCGGTACGTCCAGGGTTTCCTTTACGCGAAACCGCTCAGCATCTCCGCCCTCCAGGCCCTTCTGAACGAGCGCTTCGCCGTCGCCTCGTCCGACAACGTGGCGTGACCTGACCGTCTCCGCGTCGTCTATTCTTCACATCGAGTACCCTTCGCCTCGAGACTTGCCTGCGGGTCTGCAGAGCTAGCCCCGCGAGTCGCCAAGCGCCTGCTATCATCCGATCTTGTCGGTCGCCTATCCCGCGACCGCTGCTCGACCGGTGGAATCCGGCGGTGCTCGCGCGTTGTACCAGTGGAGAGATGCACGACCGACACGAGCAGGAGATCCCAGAACACATGCAAAACTCTCGACTGCGCCCCTCCAGGCGCATTCTCCGCGCCTCGGGTCTGGCCGTCGCGATTCTCGCTTCCGCTGGCAACGCGAGTGCCCAGGACCGTGAGCCGGAACCGGCGTTTCGACATATCGACCGGTGGCTCGTGACCGGCGTTTCGGTCGTCGAAGGGACCCACCCGCTCGAGGGCGATCAGGGGCGCGTGTTCCCGGATCGCGACCTGGAGCTCGGCCCGGGCTACTGGACGCTGGTACGAGAAGACGGGGCGACGTCCATCGCCCTCGACCGCGGCTCCGCGGAGGCCGAACCCGCAGCGCTCGCCCACGCCTACGTCAGATCGCCCAGCGATGTCACGGTTGACCTGAGGCTCGAAGTGCCCGAGTGCGCGCAAGCGCGGGCGTGGGTCAACGGACAGAGTCTGGCCTCCGACGGCTCGACGACGGCCGTTCGGCTCGGAGGAGGTTGGAACACGCTCCTCGTGTCAGTGACCGGAAAGAGCGACTGCAATCTCCGCCTGGGGGCGACGATCGAGGCTGCGACTCCGCCCGCGAGGACCGATGAGGACGCGGCAGACCTCGCCGGCCTGTCCGTGCAGGCGTCGCGTCCCCCTGGCGCACGGCCGAACTATCCCGGAGGCGCCGTGCTAGTGGGCGAGCCGGTCCCGGTCGCGATCGCCTGGCCCGGGGCCGAGGACGACCTACGAACCGAGATCGAGGTTCCTCTGACCGCCTGGGGACGCCCCGGGGGTATCCCGGCCGCCGCGGGCGGTGAGGACCGGCCGACGGGGCCTCCGACCATCGACCTCACCGGCGAATGGAGGCTCACGCTGTACACCCCGACCGGCATCGTCAACGGACTGGCGAGCCTCGAGATGTCCGAGGGTGGCGAGCTCATCGGTCGCGTGGAGGGCGAGCGAATCGATGGCGAGATCCGTGACGGATGGGTGAGCGGCGACCAGTTCGGCTGGCGTATCCGCCTCGGCGGGCGTGGCCGCGACATCGAGCTTCGCATGCGGGGCGTGCTCTCAGACGACGGGATGATGTCCGGGAGCATGGATTTCGGGGGGTTCCGAGAGTTCGAGGCGCGGTTCGAGGGCGAGCCCGCCGGGGAGGACGACAAGGCGGGCGACGAGCCCGAGCAGTCGAACGAGGAGGGGGAACGGGAACCGGTGGAGATGCCACGGACTCCCGCCCCGGGCGACCAGGACCCGGCCGAGAGCCCGGAGGATGAGCTCGCTGGACCGCCGGACCCCGATGGGCTCCGTCAGCGAATCATGCGGACCCTCCTTCCACCACCCGAGGACCCGCCGGATCCGGCCCCGACAGAAGCGGTGGTCGAGCTCAGCATCGCGGGAGGCGACATCGAGGAAGCCATTCAGGACCTGCGACCCCTGAGGCCCGTCACCGTCTCCGGATCGGTCGAGTTCCGCCGGGCGCGGTCCGCCGCGCTCGACTCGGACGGCTTCGAGGCCCGCGTCCGCTGGAACAATGACGACTACGATTTCGTCGGCAGCGTTTCACCCGAGGGACTCCTCGCGGCGTTCCATGGCGAGATCCGACTCACGGGGTGGGGACTCCAGGGCGTGGAGGGGTTCGCGGGCAGTTTCCGCGTCCCCGCGATCCTCGACGGCTTCACGCTCGGCCTCGGGCCCGGCAGCTGGACGGTGGACGGCTCGCCGGACAACGGGACGGAACTCTGCAGCCCGTGCGAGGAGGGTCGGACGATCGAGATCCGGGTGACGGGCACCGACGCGCCGGTGGTGTTCGTGTCCGATCCGGGGTATCCCGGGAGTGCGGAGGGTGTCCCTACCGCGAGGGATTGGCTGGAGGCCCTGCGTGGCGATAACGAGCGCTATCGGGAGCTGGGTCGCACCGCGGGGGGCGGGCTGTAGGAGCCGCCGGGCTCGGGCACGCGAGGTTCCCGCCGCTAGTCGGCGGGACTCGCCTCGGGGTCGGACGTTTCCGACTCCACGGAAGGGGCATCCGGGTTCTCGGCACCATCCTCCTCCGAGCCCGACCCGGCGTCCGACGCGGCGGTCTCGACTTCCGGCGGGACGGACGGCATGACCGCCGTCTCGGTCGGCGGGGGAGCGAGTTGTGTCTCGATCTCCTCCGGCAGATCCGAACCGAACGTGGGCGGCGCGATCACCGGCTCCGGCGTCGGAGCGACGGAGGCGGCTTCCGCACCGCTCCCGTCGCCCTGCGGAGCGTGTCCCCCAACCGCGGCGGTGCCCGACCCCGTCCCCGGATCATCGGCTGACTCGGCGGTCGGGACCGTGGCGGCGGCCGCCGCGGCGGCGGCCGCCGGGTGCGAGGCGGCCGTGGCGGCGGCGCCTGTGTCGGTGCCCCAGCGCTTCTGACGATCCGCCACCTCGAGCTCGCGCTGGATCTCGTTCATACCGCGCTTGAATTCGCGCATGGCCTTCCCGACCGAGCGCGTGATTTCAGGGAGCCGTTGAGGCCCGAAGATGATCAGCACCAGCATGGCGATGACCAGCATTTCCCCGAAACCGATTCCGCTCAGCGGCATGACGACTCGCTTGCGAGAGACCGCGAACAGCGCGCGACAGGGCATCCTTCATCGAGAGCCCGTCTGTCGCACGCCCGACCATGGAAGAAAATTACTGCGAGAGCGCCGCCAGCACATCCTCGCCGTAGAACATGCCGATGTACCGGGCCTGTGCGGGCGTCACCCGCCGTACGGCCCAGATCAGCTCGACATGGTTCGGCTCGCGCGGTTGAGTCTTCAAAGTCATGCCGCACTCGCCCAACATGCGATCGGCCTTCTTCAGGTTGCACTTGCTACAGGCGGTGACCACGTTCGACCATCCGTTGTCGCCTCCGCGAGAGATCGGCTTGATATGATCTCGGGTCAGCGATTCGCGGTAGCCGAGTTCGCGACGATGACGACTGCAGTACTGGCACCTGTACCCGTCGCGCGCGAAGAGGAACGTGTTGGTGACCTGCCGGCGGAACCGCCTCGGGACGTGAATGAACCGGACGAGTCGAATGACCACCGGAGTGTCCATGATCAGCGACTCTGACCGGACCGGGCGCAGGGGGTCCACCTCCAGCGGCTCGGCCTTCCCGTCGATGACGAGTCGGATCGCGCGCCGGACCGGGATGATCGTCAGTGGCTCGAACGAGGCGTTCAATGCCAGGCACCCCATGCCTTTTCCCCTCCTCTTGAAGGTCGCGAGTAAGCAAGCAGCCCGTCTGGCGGGTGTCAAGTTCCGTTTCTGGATCGAAACGGCCGCGATCTCCATGTGGATAGCGGCGTGACGGGGAACGGATCCGGCTCGAGCCGGGTGTGTGAAGTCGCGGTCCCGCGGCCGTTTCTGGGCACGCTCGCCTATGCGATCCCCGACGGACTGGCCGGCCGGGTCCGGCCGGGTGTCCGGGTTCGCGTCCCGTTGGGGAAGAGGGGGGCCGTGGGCGTCGTCGACCGGCTCGGACTGGCGGAGACCCGGACGGCCGCGCCGAAGAGCATTCGGCCGCTCAGCGGGATCGTCGATGATCGCGAGGTCGTGGGGCCCGAGCTTCTGGCGCTGTGTCGGTGGATGGCGGACTACTACGTGGCGCCGCTGGGGGTGGTCTTGAAGACGGCCCTGCCCCCGGGCCTTCTGGGCGGGCGGGCGGGGGCGCCCGACACCCCCGCCGTGAAGACGGAACGAATCGTCCGTCTCTGCCGCAGGCTCGAGACCCTCACCGAGAGGGACGAAGCTTTCGGTCGCGCCCGTCGTCAGCGTGAGGCGTATGAGCTGCTCGAGGAGCTGGACGGAATCGCGTCGCTCGCGCATCTGACCGGGCAGCTCGGGTTCTCGCGTGGCGTGATCGACGGCCTCGTGTCACGCGGCCTCGCCGAGCTCGACGATCGCCAGGTGGACCGCGACCCATTTGCGGGGGCGACGGCACCCGAGAAGCCGATCACGCCGACGGAAGATCAGGTGCGAGTCGTGACCGAGTTGCGGCGGATGGCTGAGACTCCCGAGGGGTCCGTTTCCCTCCTG
>Ga0224508_10000489_pt1 | contig 39289 bp, 33 predicted proteins | sample SF_Jan12_sed_USG_4_FD_170157 | JGI IMG/M metagenome (GOLD analysis project Ga0224508, IMG submission 170157) | Sediment microbial communities from San Francisco Bay, California, United States - SF_Jan12_sed_USGS_21 | ecosystem: Environmental > Aquatic > Marine > Sediment | place: USA... | reverse complement strand
GAGAACCAGGCGGTTCCGTAGGTGACGTGGAGGCCGGCGGCCACGAGGCCGTCGACGGTGTCGGGCAGCACGTGCACGTCGGCGTCCGACACGAGGGCTTCCTCGGCGTAGCCGCCGCTCGGCCCATTGGTCGAGCCGACGACCCGCTGCCCGACCTCGAGGCTGCAGTCGGGTCCGACCGCCACCACCCGACCGGCGGCCCCCATGCCGGGCACGAACGGGACGTCGAGCTTGACCTGGTACTGGCCCTGGCACTGGAGGATGTCGGCGAAGTTCACGTCGGCGCCCTCGACCTCGATCCGGGCCAGTCCGCCAGACGGCTCCGGTGGGTCGAGCTCGACCAGCTGGAGCTCGTTCCAGGGGTCACCAAGCCGGTTGAGCTGCCAGGCCCTCATCCCGCGACCTCCTGTCGTCGACCGGCTGGGTTGGCAGCCGCCTCGTCCGGGTTCCCATCGTCGGCGTCGGCGTCGGCGGTCCCGGCCGGTGGCCACACCTCGGCGATCAGTTCCAGGCTCCGGAGGCGCTCGGCGAGCCCGTAGGTCGCCGTGTGCAGCATCAGCTCGGAGGCACCGGTCTTGGTTGCCAGCTCGCTCAGCCCGTCCGCAACCTGGTCGGCGGTGCCGAGGAGCGAGCTGGTCGCCGTCGCCGCGGCCTGAGCGAAGTCGGGGTGGGCGGCGGCCTCGGCCGGTGGGAGCAGGGGCAGGATCCGCCCGGTCCGCATGCCGTAGCGCCGAAGCCGAGCCGGACCGGACAGCCATCGGGCCGCGTCCTCGGTGTCGGCTGCGATCGCCGAGGCGGTCACCATCGTGTACGGCTCGTCGAGGATCGGGGAAGGGTCGAAGCTGTCGCGGTAGATCTCGACCGCTTGGACGGTCCCGCCCATGTCGAAGTGATGGGCGAACGCGAACGGCAGCCCGAGGATGCCGGCGAGTTGAGCGCTGAACCCGCTCGACCCGAGCAGGATGACCGACGGGCTGGTCGACGCGGTGGGGGTGGCTCGGAAGTGCTGCCACAAGCCTCGGTCGCTGCGGGGGTCTCCTAGCATGCCCATGACGTCGAGCAAGTTTCGGGGGAAGTCCTCGTCGTCCCGGTTGTCGGCGGTCCGCCGGAGCGCGGCGGCGGTGGCGCCGTCGGTGCCCGGGGCCCGGCCGACACCGAGGTCGATCCGCCCCGGATGCAACGCTTCCAGCATCGCGAACTGCTCGGCGATCGCCAGCGGGGCGTGGTTCGGCAGCATCACACCGCCGGACCCGATCTTGATCGTCGAGGTGTTGGCCGCCAGGTGGGCCATCAACACGGCGGGCACCGTGCTGGCAACGGTGGCCATGTTGTGGTGCTCGGCCACCCACATCCGGATGTAGCCGAGCTCTTCGGCGCGCCGAGCCAGCAGTGTCGTGTCGCGCAGGGCATCCCCGCTCGTCGAGCCCTCGGCCACCATCGCGAGATCCAGAACCGACAGCGGCAGGTTCCGCTCGGTGGTGCTCCGCTCCTCGTCGGCCACGTTCGTCCTGTTCTCCGGGGGTGGGGTCGCCCGTATGGTAGTGGGAGCGCCGACGGTCGTAACAGCCTGGGCGGGAGCGGCGGCCGGGTGACGATCGCAGGCCGGATCGCCGGTGGCGTCGGGAAGCGGCCATCTCGTAGGTTGTCAGCCATGACCGGACAGGGACCGTTGGCCGGCCTTCGGGTCGTGGATCTGACCGGCGACCTCGGCCGCTTCGCCACGAAGCTGCTGGCCGAGCACGGGGCCGAGGTGTGCCGTCCCTCCGGAGCGGGAAGCCGGGGCGCATCCCTGGCCGGCCCCGTAGGTGCTCGCGGCTCGCTGCTCGACTGGTGGTTCGACGCGGCCAAGGTCCCGATCGACCTCGATCTCGACACCGAGGCGGGCCTCCGCCGCTACCGGGAGCTGACCGGGGCCGCCGACCTCGTGGTCGAGGCGATGCCCGTCGGCTACCTCGCCGAGCGAGGCATCGACCACGACGACCTGGTGAGCGGCAACGCCGGTCTCACCCAGGTGTCGATCACGCCGTTCGGTCGGACCGGTCCCCGGGCCGATTGGCAGACGTCCGACCTGGTGGCCGGGGCGCTGGGCGGGGTGCTCTCGATCACCGGCACCCCAGCCGGTCCACTCAACTCGTGGGGTTGGCAGAACTACAACTTCGCTTCGTTCGCCGCCGCGATAACCGCCCTGGCCGGCGTTCGCGCCGCCCGGCAGACCGGGCAGGGCCAGTTGGTCGATCTGTCGGTCCACGAAGTCGTCACCGGCTCGATCGAGAACCTCTTCATGCAGTACTTCTACGATGACCTGCTCCCGCTACCGAAGATCGCCCCCCGTCAAGGCTCGCTGCACTGGCTCGGCGCGTACGAGGTCGTTCCGGCCAAGACCGGGAACATCATGATCACCCCAACCCCGCAGTCCGAGCAGCTCATCGACTGGATGGTGGCGGCGGGCATCGAGGAGGCCGAGCCGTTCGTCGGTCTGCCGGTCGAGGAGATCCTGGAGCACCTGCCCGAGCTGATGGCGGCGACGAAGCTGTTCACCGCAACGATCGACGCCGCTGAGCTGTGGTGGCAAGCACAGCGAAAGCACATTGCGTTCGGCGAGGTCCAGAGCATCGCCACGGTGGCCGCCAACCCCCAGTTCGAGCATCGAGGGCTGTTCACCGACTCGGGGACGGACTCCGACGGTGACGGCGTGCGGGCCCCCTGGCGGCTTGTCCGCTACTCCCACACCCCGGTCGGCACGCCACCCGGCCCACCGGCCGAACCACAGAAACCGGAGCGGGTGGTCGAGCGATGGGCCGAGGCCGATCCCCCGGCGATGGAGCCGGCGGCGAACACAGCGGAGGCAGCGGCGGCTGACCCGGCGGCTCCGCCGCTCGACGGCGTTCGGGTGCTCGACCTGAGCTGGGTCCTGGCCGGGCCGTTCGCCACCCGCCTCCTCGGCGATCTCGGGGCCGACGTGGTGAAGCTCCAGACCGAGGAGCGGGCGACGCTGGTCAACCGCCCCGACTTCCCCTACTACCCGGTCTGGAACCGTTCGAAGCGGTCGGTGACACTCGACCTCAAGCACCCCGATGCACTTCCGATGATCCGCCGCCTGATCGAGGGCGCCGACGTGCTGGTCGAGAACTACAGCGCGGGAGTGCTCGACCGACTCGGTCTCGGCTGGGACGCGGTGCGGACCTGGAATGACCGCCTGGTGTACGTCTCGATGTCCGGCTGCGGTCACGACGGTCCGTGGGCCGACGTGATCAGCTACGCCCCGACGATCCACGCCTTGTGTGGTCTGACCCACCTGACGAACCCGCCCGGGCGCGGTGACGTGGGCTGCGGCTTCTCGCTGAACGATCACGCCGCCGGCTTCGCGGCTGCGTTCGCCGTCCTCGCCGCCCTCGAGGCCCGCAATCGGATCGGGGTCGGACAGCACATCGACATGGCCCAGCTCGAGGTCGGGACCTACCTGGTCGGTCCGGCCCTGATCGATCACTTCGTGAACGGCGCCGATCCTCAGCCCGTCGGCAACGCCGACCCGCTGGTCGACATGGTGCCGAACGAGGTCTACCCCTGTGCGGGCGGCGGGTTCGTTGCGGTCACGGCCAACGACGACGCGATGTGGTGCCGGTTGGCGGCCATCGTCGGGCTCGATCCGTCGGCCACACCGACCGTCGGAGATCGCCGGGCCGCTCGGGCCACCATCGACGCCGCCGTGGGGCGATGGTGCACCGACCGCTCAGCAGCCGAGGCCATGGTGGAGCTCCAGCGCCTCGGTGTCGCGGCCGGAGCGGTGCAGAACGCCGAGGACCTGCTCGAGCGCGACGAGCAGCACGCAGCCCGGCGGTTCTGGCTGACCGCTGAGCACGACCAGTTCGGCTCCCGGCCCCACGACCGGTTCCCGGCCCTCTGGAGCCGATCCCGGCTCGACCCGTATCTCCGGGCGCCGTCCTACCTCGGCGAGGCCAACTTCGACGTCTGGTGCGAGGTCGCCGAGCTCGGTCCCGAAGAGGTCGCCGAAGGCATCGCCGACGGCCTGTTCAGCTGATTCACCGCCCCCGAAGGAGCCGGCCCACAACTGCGACTCAGAGCAGGGCGTCGGCGGCCGCGATTGCACCGACCTCATCGGGATCGAGACCGAGCAGCTCGGTCAGGACCTCGTAGGTGTGCTCGCCGAGACACGGGGCGGCGTGACGCGGCCCGTGATCGTAGCCCTCTATCCGGTACTGATGGCCGGCGTAGGGCACCACCCCCACCTCGCTGTGCTCCAGGTAGTGGTAGAACCGCCGATGGTGGTACTGGGGATCGTCGCTGAGCTGGCGGCTGCTCTGGACGACCCCGGCCGCGATGCCGTAGTCCCGCAGCAGCTGTTCGGCTTCGGGACCGTCTCGATCGGCTGTCCACTCGGTCAGGTGGGCATCGATCCGATCGTGGTGCTGCTGGCGGCCGGCCGCGGTCTCGAGCGCCGGGTCCAGGGCCCAGGCGGGCCGGCCGAGCACGTCGACGAACCGGCGCCAGGCATCGTCGTCGACGATCGAGACGGCGAGCCACTCGTCGTCGCCGCGTACCGGGTACACCCCCTGCGGCGCCATGCGGGGATCCCGGTTTCCTCGCCGTCGGGGCTCGTCACCGGTGAGCTGGAACTCCGCGAGCTCCGGGGCGAGGAGCTGCAGCGCCACCTCCAGCTGAGCGGCCTCGAGGTGGGAGCCTTCGCCGGTCCGCCGCCGATGGTCGAGGGCGGCGAGCAGCGCGGTCGTGATGAACCGCGGCCCGATCGTGTCGGTGTAGGCCAGCCACGGTCCGTCTGGCGGCAGGTCGGGCCACCCAACGAGGTTCTGGAACCCGGCGATGGCCGCAGCGTGATAGCCGTAGCCGGCCATCGTCGACGCCGGACTGCCGGCGCCGAGCATCGACGTGCTCACCATGATCAGCGATGGATGCGCCGCCGACATCTCGGCGTAGCCGAGGCCGAGGCGGTCGAACGTGCCCGGTGTGAAGCTCTCGACGACCACGTCGGCCCAGCCGATCAGCCGCCGAGCGACGTCGATCCCGGCTGGTGTTTTCAGGTCGAGGCTCAGGCCGAGCTTGGAGGTGTTGAAGGTGCCGAAGAAGTTCGATCGGTTCAGGCCGGACTCACCGCCGACATAGGGGGGCTGCATGCGGAGCCCGTCGAGCCGGTTCTCCGATTCGACGCGCACCACCGTCGCCCCGTGGTCGGCCAGCGACTTGGCGGTGATCGGACCGACACCGATCCAGCTGAAGTCGACGACCTTGACCCCGGCGAGCGGGAGCTCGGGTTCCCTGCTTTCGCCGTTGGCACCGGCGCGGCGGGCAGGCGCCCGGTCCGGCCCGTCGGTCGGTAGGCGGACCGGGGCGCGAGTCTCGTCCGGGGCTCCGTCGAGCTCGGTGCGACCACGGCGCACCGGAGGCCGCAGGCCGTTGCGACAGTAGAAGGCACCGGGGTTGCGGGCGGGATCGGAGTCGCCGTTGCTCGCGTCGCCGGGTTGCCAGAAGGAGCGGGCATCGAGGTGGTCGAAACCGAGTAGATCGGTCAGCGTGTTGAGCGGAGCGAGCGAGGCGCCGTAGCTCAGGCTGCGGCGAAACAGCTCCCATTTCGGGTAGCGGCGGCACAGGGTGTAGATCGCGTCGGCCACCTCGGCCATCGAGTGGGTCGTCGGCTCGCCGGCGATGACCCGATGGTCGAAGGTCGCCCAGTCGACGTCGGCCCACTCCTGGCCGACGATGCCCTCCTCAACCAACCAGGGGGCGATGTGCTGCAGGGTCCGCCCGGTCGGGACCCCGACCACGTAGCCGTCGGCGGCCTCGATCCGCAGCTGGACCGCGATGCTGAGGTGTAGCTCCGAGCCGTTCCGCTCGAACTCCTGGCCTTGAACCTCGTAGGCCTCCATCGCGTTGAGCAGGGTCCACGTCATCGCCGATTGGGCCGACACGTCGACGAACTGGGGCTGCCCGGTCGTCGTCATCCGCCGGCTGGCCACCATGGCGGCGACGGCGGCCTCGGCCCCGGCGTGGCGCCACACCTGGGGCACCGACATCTGGACCGGTGCTCGCTCCCTCGTTCCCTGGAGGCGGATCGAGCCCCCGAGGGCTCCGATCGTCAGCTCGGTGGCCGGCTGGTCGGCCCGGGGCCCGGACCGGCCGAAGGGGGTCACGATGACCGACACGATGTGAGGATTGGCGCCGACGATGTCGGCCCGGTCGAGTCCGTGCTCGGCCAGGAGCCCGGGCGGTCCCGACTCGACTACGACGTCGACGCTCGTCAGCAGCTCGACCAGCCGATGGCGGTCGACGGTGCGATCACCCGACAACTCGATCGAGTGCTTGTTCCCGTTGTATGCGGAGAATGCAACCTCGGCCGGCCCGATCGCCCGGCTCGGGCAACCACCCTGCGGCTCGACCTTGACGACCTCGGCTCCGAGGTCGGCCAGGAGGAAGGGGCCGACCTCGCCGCGGTGGTCGGTCAGGTCCAGAATTCGCCATCCGCTGAGCATGACCGCCTGCCTCCCGACGGGTCCGGGGCCCTCCTGGGTGCGGCAGGCGCGGGCCGTTGGCTCGTCCCGTCAGTGTGCGCAGCGCCCGGGCCGGTGCGCCAGCTGGCGGTGGGAACCGGCGGCGCGGTGAACCGATGGACGGGTGCTGGTGCGGGACACGAACTACGGTCGGGCGGCATCCGCCCGGTTCGGGGCCGACCCGGATCCCGTGCAGCTCAGGAGAAGCCCGTGATCGAGCACTTCGTCGACCTCACCACGCCGGACGGGACCATGACCACCTTCGTCGTCCACCCCGAGCGCGACGGGCCGAATCCGGTCGTGCTCTTCCTCATGGACGCCCCGGGAATGCGGGAAGAGCTGCGGAACATGTCGCGGCGGTTGGCGTCGGCCGGCTACTACGTCATGGCCGCCCAGCTCTACTACCGGGAGGTCGACGAGTTCAACCTGTTCGAGACCGGCGACCGGGACAGGATGGTGGAGCTCATGGGCGGCCTCTCGAACGCGATGGTCGTCGACGACACCCGGTGCATGATCGAGCACGCCGAGGGCGACGGCGCAGCGGACGCGTCGCGGATCGGCACGGTGGGCTACTGCATGAGCGGGCCGTTCACGATCATGGCCGCCGCCGCCCACAACGAACGCGTCAAGGCGGCCGCTTCGATTCACGGCGTGCGGCTGGCCGTCGACGCCGACGACTCGCCCCACGATCACCTCGAACTCGTGCGAGGCGAGATCTACCTCGCCTGCGCCGAGCACGATTCCCACGCCCCGCCGGAGATGATCGAGCGGTTCGACAAGGCGATGGCCGCTGCCGGGACCGCAGGGGAGATCGAGTGGTATCCCGGGACCGAGCACGGGTTTGCGTTCTCCGAGCGCCCGCAGTACCACAGGGAGGCGTCCGAGCGGCACTGGGAGCGCCTCCACGCGCTGTTCCGTCGCAACCTGGACGGCTGACCGCACGGCCGTCACCATCGCCATCCGACAAGATCAACGAAGATGAGGAGCCCTCCGTGGTCGACTTCGGCGTCAACATGTTCCCAACCGACAAGGCGATCAACCCGATCGAGCTGGCCAAGGAGGCCGAGGATCGCGGATTCGAGTCGATCTGGTTCCCGGAGCACAGCCACATCCCGACGTCCCGTGAGACGCCGTGGGGCCTGAATCCGAAGGCGCCGCCGCTGCCCGAGGAGTATTGGAGGACCCACGACCAGTTCGTCGCCCTGGGGGCAGCGGCCGCCGTCACCACCGACATCAAGCTCGGGACGGGGATCACCCTGGTCGCCCAGCGCGACCCGATCTGGCTCGCCAAGCAGGTGGCAACCGTCGACGCGTTGTCCAACGGACGGTTCCTGTTCGGTATCGGCTACGGGTGGAACAAGGAGGAGCTCGAGCATCACGGCGTCTCGTTCGGCGATCGCCGGGCGGTTCTGCGGGAGCGCATCCTGGCGATGAAGGAGCTGTGGACGAAAGACGAGGCCTCGTTCGACGGTGATCACGTGTCGTTCAGCTCGTCGTGGCAGTGGCCGAAGCCTCACCAGAGCCCCCACCCGCCGGTGATCCTCGGCGGCGCCGCCGGGCCGAAGACGATGCGGGACATCGTCGAGTTCTGCGACGGGTTCATGCCGATCACCGGCCGCTACGACATCGGAGCCCAGATCACCCAGATCAAGGAGATGGCGTCCGAGGCTGGCCGCGATCCGGAGTCGCTGGAATTCGGCCAGTTCGGAACACCGCCGAAGGGCGAGATCGTCGAGAGCCTGGTCGAGGCCGGCTGCACCCGCATCGTGTTGGGCCTGCCGCCTGCACCGGCCGAGAAGGTCCTGCCCATCCTCGACAGCCACGCCGAGTTCGCCGCCAAGTTCGCCTGACACCAGCCGAAGGGACAGCCCCATGACCAAACACGATGTCGTCATTCCGCCCGGGTCGGAGAAGACCTACGAGCGGTTCCACTTCGCCCCCGCCGTGCGGGCCGGTGACACGCTCTACTGCTCGGGGGTGATCGGGGCCGACGGAGCGACCGTGCCCGACGATGCGGGCGAGGAGTTCGCCGCCGCCTTCCGAGCCCTGGCCGACGTGCTGTCGGCCGCAGGGGCGTCGCTCGACGACGTCGTCGAGCTGACCACCTTTCACGTCGACATGGCCGCCAATCTCGGCGCCTTCATGACCGCCAAGGACGCCGCCATCGCCGAGCCCTACCCCGCCTGGACCGCGATCGGCTGCACCGAGCTGGCGATCCCCGGCGCCAGGGTCGAGATCAAGGCCACCGCCGTCCTGTCGTCGTAGGCTCGTCGTGATCGGCGAGGTGGTGCTCGCCTGCGACGAGCTCGAACCGGACCTGACGTTCTTCGTCGATCGGCTGGGTTTCGAGCTGGCGCTGATCTCGCCGGCCGACGATCCGGAGGAGGCCGTCGTCGTCGGTCACGGCCTTCGTCTCCGGCTCGATGCCCGAGCCGGAGATCGGTCGAGCCCAGGTACAGGGCCCCCGTCCCCGGTACGGCTCCGACTCACCTGCGACACCGCCACCGCGGCCCGGCTCGGGCCCGAGCTGAGGGCCCCCGGCGGAACCACGATCGAAGTCCTCGCCGCCGACCGTCAGCTGGACCTCCCACCGGTCGAGCCCCGCTTCGAGCTGTCGCGCTTCGATGCGGCGACGTTCGGCACCGGCCGGGCGTCGATGGCCTACCGCGACCTTCTGCCCGCACGGCAGGGCGGTCGCTTCATCGCGTCCCACATCCGGATCGCCGACGCAGGTCCGGTGCCCGACTACGTGCACCACCACCGGATCCGGTTCCAGATGATCTACTGCCTGCGGGGCTGGGTCCGGGTCGTCTACGAAGACCAAGGGCTGCCGTTCGTGATGGAGCCGGGCGATTGCGTGCTGCAACCGCCCGGTATCCGTCACCGAGTGCTCGAGAGCTCGGACGGGCTCGAAGTCGTCGAGCTCGGGTGTCCGGCTCGGCACGACACGTTGGCCGACCGGAGAACGCAGCTCCCGACGGGCCGCCTGCGGCCCGAGCGAGTCTTCGAAGGCCAGCGATTCCTCCGCCACATCGCGGCCGAGGCGACGTGGTCGGCCGACCCCTCGGGGGCCACCGTCGGGGATCTGGGCATGGCCGACGCGACCGGTGGGCTCGCGTCGGCCCGGGTGGTCCGCTCGGCCGGCCGGGAACCGAGCCCGGAGCTGTTTGCCGACGGTGACCACGAGCTGCTCTTCGTGTTCCTGATCGCAGGCACGGCCCACCTCGCAACACCGGAAGCGGCGGTCACGACGGTCGGACCCGCCGACGCGGTCGCACTGCCCCGCTCCGACCGCTACCGGCTCGGGCGCTGGTCGCCGGATTTCGAGGCGCTGGAGGTAAGGCTGCCACCACGTCCTTTGCCGAGGCCTCACGGCAATGAGTGACGACGAACGCGAACCGCTCGATGTGCTGGTCGAACGGGACCGGGGCATCACGATCACGTTCCCCGACGAGCTCGTCGTCGAGTTCTCACTGACGGAGCTCCGTCTCGGTTGCCCGTGCGCCACCTGCCGTAGCCTCCGGGATCGGGGCGAGGATGTGTGGCCTCGGCCGGGGAGCCCGGTCCCGCTGCGGATCGACGATGCCGCGTTCCACGGAGCGTGGGGCATCAACATCACCTGGAACGACGGGCACGCCACCGGCATCTACCCCTTCGAGTCGCTTCGGCTGTGGTCGCAGTCGCGACGCGAGCCCTGAGCCTCGGGGGTGGTCAGCCGTTGCCGATCACCCGCACGGGATCGATCAGGATCGCCAGGCGGCGCTCGTCGGCCATGACCCGGTCGAACTCGTCCCAGTCATCGTGGGTGCCCCCGGCGGCGGTGAAGATGTCCCGCAGGAGGCCAGGCAGCTCGACCCCCGCCGGCAGGTTGTCGCCGTCGATGACCTCGGCCGGCCCCTCGACGCCGGCCCAGCGCCAGCCCCGGCGAAACGTCAGCGACGCCCGCCCCGCTGCTCGGATCAGCCCGACCTTGTTGGCGGCGCCTCGCGCCACGAGGGCGAAGACCTCGGCACCGGTCGCCGGATGGGTCATCGGTCCAGCGTTGACCACCGAGGCGTGCACCGACCCGTCGGGTCGCGTGGTCGATACCACGCACAGCCCCTGCTCGCTGCCCGCTAGTTGCTTCACCTCGTCGATGCGTGCCATGGGGCCTGACGCTACCGCGCCGGCCCGGTCCGTGCCGTGACCTGTCGGCTGGGGAACCTCGGGCCCCGAGGCCACCGTCGCCCTCGGCGCGGTCAGCCCTTGGTGCTGGACTGCAAGACGGCGGCGGTGGTCAGCGAATCGATACGGGCCCGGTCGTACCCGAGCAACCCGGCGAGCACCTGGGCGTTGTGCTCGCCGAGAAAGGGAGCCGGTGGCTCGACCGAGCGGGGTGGTTGGGCCGAGGTGTGGATCGGGAAGCCGGGCACCCGCATCCGGCCGAGGACCGGGTCGTCCAGCTCGGCCAGCGCCCCCCGCTCCCAGAACCAGTCGTGCTCGTGGGCGTCGGCCGGATCGACGACGGGGCCCGCCGGCACCCGGTGGGCCTCGAAGTGATCGAGGACCGCCCGGTCCGACGGGAACGTCTGGATCCACGCTTCGAGCTCGTCGACCAGCGCCACGCGGTTGGCGGCGCGGTCGGCGGGAGTGGCGAACCGCTCGTCGTCGCCGAGGCCGATCTCGGCCGCCGCCTCGCACAGCCGGTCCCACTGCGGCTCGAGCACCTGGATGGCGAGCCAGCCCTCGGGACCCTTGTATGTCCCAGCCGGCGGGATCACGCCGAAATGGCGACCGGTCCGGCGGAGTCGGGCCTCGCCTCCGGTCAGGCTCGGCCCCTGGATCTGGAACGGGTGCATGTTGAAGATCGGCTCGACGAGCGAGATGTCGATGTACTGCCCCTCGCCGGACGTCACCCGCCCGTAGAGGGCGCTGACGATCGCCCCGAACGCCATCATGCCTGCTGCGACGTCGGCGACGGGCGCTCCGGCCGCCAGTGGGGGGCCGTCGGGCTCCCCGGCCAGCGCCACCGTTCCGGCCATGGCCTGACCGATCAGGTCATAGCCCGGGAGGTGGGCCTTCGACGTGTCGCGGCCGTAGGCCGAGATCGTGGCGTACACGAGCCCGGGATTGGCTGCCCGGAGGGCGTCTTGGCCGAGCCCCCGTCGATCGAGCACGCCGGCGCTGAAGTTCTCGACGAACACGTCGCACTCGGCGGCCAGCTCGGCCACGATCGCGATCCCCTCCGGCGTGCGCAGGTCGACGCACACGCTTCGCTTGCCCCGGTTCTGCTGCACGTAGAACGACGACCGGGGTCCGTCGACGATCGGCAGCTGCCGGGAAGCGTCGCCGCCGGGCGCGGGCTCGATCTTGATCACGTCGGCGCCGAGCCCGGCCATCAGCAGCGTGCAGGCCGGCCCGCTCAGGTACTGCGTCAGGTCGAGGACGCGGACGCCGTCGAGGTTCATCCCTGGCCTCGGAGGTCGGGCGCTACTCGCCGAGGGCCTTCGTGAACCCGGCGATCCCGCCGCTGTAGATGCTGTCGGCCAGCTTCTCGGCATCCTCGGCGGGCACGCCGTCGGGCTCGAAGGTCCCGGTCCACGACAGCGCCGAGCCGCTCTCGCCCTCGGGGCTGACGACCATGGTGGCCGAGTAGTCCTTGAACGGCAGCGGAGCTTCGATTCACTCGAGCATCAGTCCAGAAGGGAGGCAGGGATGTCGACGTGGCGGGCCCGTAGCCACTCGCCGAGGCTCTTGGCCTGACCGTCCTGGCGGGTCGAGGCGGCGACGCCCTCCTCGAGCAACCCGTGGATGAGGAAGTTCATCGCTCGGATGGCAGGCAGGACGAAGCGGTCGATCGGCAACTCGGCGGTCTCGGGCAGCAGCTCCCGGAGCTTGTCGACGGTCAGGAACCGCTCGATCCACGCCCACGCATCGTCGCTACGGGTGAACACCCCCAGGTTGGCGTTGCCACCCTTGTCGCCCGACCGGGTGCCGATGACCAGCCCGATCGGCGCCCTGGTCGTGGGTCCGCCCGGCGGGGCGAGAGCCGGCCCCGGCTTGCCGACGACTTCCACCGGGTGGTCGGGAGCGACCGAATCGACCACGGTCGTGTCGCCGCCCAGGACCGTGACGTGCGACGGGACGAGGTCGGCGGGAACGAGCGCCGGGGTGTAGACGCCGTACGGCGACCCTGGCGCCGGCCCACCGCCCACCCCGAACAGCCCCGGGATCGACGCCAGCCCGGTCTCGGTGAGGGCGTTGGAGAACGCCCGCCCCACCTTCCGCTCGTCGGGGTCCTTCACCGTGCAGCGCCAGAGCGCCACCGCCGCCTCGTTCGAGTTCGGGTCGGTGTGCTCGGTGCGGACCACCCGCGTGGTGACCGAGGCGAAATCCTCCGGACCGAGCGGGCAGCTGGCCCAGAACGCCGACTCGACCAGCTCCGCCTTGGCCTCGATGTCGAGCCCGGTCAGAGCGATGGCCAGGTCGTTGCGGTAGCCGCCGATCTCGTTCATCGCGACCTTCAGCGTCGACGGTGGCGGCTCGCCCTTGATCCCGTGGATCCGGACCCGATCGGGTGCCTGCTGGGTCAGCTCGATCGTGTCGAATCGGGCGGTGACGTCGGGACCCAGGTAGGCCGGCGAGCCGATCTCGTACAGCAGCTGGGAGGTCACTGTCCCGATCGAGACCTCGCCGCCGGTGCCGTCGTGCTTGCCGATGACCGACGAGCCGTCGGCCGCCACCTCGGCCCAAGGAAACCCGGCCCGCTCCATGCCGGGTACCTCGGTGAAGAACGAGTAGTTCCCGCCGGTGGTCTGAGCACCGCACTCGATCACGTGCCCGGCCACGACGCCGCCGGCCAGGGCGTCCCAGTGGTCACGGGCCCACCGGTGGTGCCACGCCGCCGGGCCGCACACCACTGCAGCGTCGGTCACCCGACCGGTGACGACGATGTCGGCCCCCCGGTCCAGCGCATCGACGATGCCCCAGCACCCCAGGTAGGCGTTCGCGGTGATGAACCGGTCGAGGTCGCCGATCGGCTTTCCGGTCTCGAAGTGGGTGAGGGAGAGGCCGGCCTCTTCGAGCTCGGACAGTCGGGGCAGCAGATCGTCGCCGTCGACGTAGGCGATCGTCGGGGCCAGGCCGAGCTTGTCGGCCACGTCGGCAACGGCCGCAGCACAACCGTCGGGGTCGAGCCCTCCAGCGTTGCTGATCACCTTGATGCCCCGGTCGAGGCACGTGCCCATCACCTGCTCCATCTGGGTCACGAACGTGCGGGCGTACCCGCCACCGGGCCGCTTGGCCTGGGTTCGGGACAGGATCAACATGGTCAGCTCGGCGAGCCAGTCACCGGTCAGGGCGTCGATCGGTCCGCCCTCGACCATCTCAGCCGCGGCCGCCAGCCGGTCACCGTAGAAGCCCGAACAGTTGGCGATCCGGATCGGCTGAGGGTCGTCGTTGGCACCTGCTGCACTCGACATGGTTGCGACGGTACTCGCCCTCGCTCGGAGGCGACCAGCCCCCGTCACCAGGTCCCGGCTTCGCCGAGGGAAACTCGCCCGCTGGGCGCCCGTCGTCTATACCTCTGAAGGTGGTAACGCTTGGATCGACCATCGACGTGGGCGGTGAGGACTTCATCCGGAACCGCAAGGACATGCTGGAGCAGCTGGCCGTCATCGACGACCTCCAGCAGGAGGCGGCAGCCGGCGGTGGGCCGAAGGCCACGGAACGGCTACGCAGCCGGGGCAAGCTACCCATTCGGGAGCGCATCGCCGCCGTGCTCGACCCCGATGCCCCGTTCTACGAGATCAGCTCACTCGCGGCCTACTGCTCCGACTACACCGTCGGTGCCGGGCTGGTGATGGGCATCGGGGTGATCTCCGGCGTCGAGTGCATGATCATCGGCAACGACCCGACCGTCCTGGGAGGTGCCCTCACCGCGTTTGCCGGCAAGAAGATCATGCGGGCGATCGAGATCTGCCGCGACAACCGCCTGCCGTATGTGCAGTTCGTCGAGTCGGCCGGTGGCGACCTGCGAGGCAACGAAGACCCGGAGCGGCAGATGCGGGAGCAGCTGAACCACTTCGCCGAGTCGGGCCGGTTGTTCTACGACGTCACCGAGCTGTCGAAGCTCGGGATCCCGTCGATCGCGGTCGTGTTCGGCTCCTCGACCGCTGGCGGCGCCTACCAGCCGGGCATGAGCGACTACAACATCTTCATCAAGGAGCGCTCGAAGGTCTTCCTCGGCGGGCCACCGCTCGTGCAGATGGCTACCGGTGAGGTCTCCGACGACGAGACCCTCGGTGGGGCCCAGATGCACGCCGAGGTCTCCGGCCTTGCCGACTACCTGGCCGAAGACGAGCTCGACGCCCTCCGGATCTGCCGCGAGGTAGTCGCCCATCTCAACCACCGCAAGCGGGGCTACGGACCGACCCACACCCCCGAGCCCCCGGTCCATGACACCGAGGAGCTGCTCGGCTTGATGCCCCGCGATCTCTACGCCCTCATCGACGTGCGGGAGATCATCGCCCGCATCGTCGACGGCTCCGAGTTCGAGGAGTTCAAGGGCCGGTACGGGCCGACGCTCATCTGCGGCTGGGCCTGGGTCCACGGGTATCCCGTTGGCATCCTCGGGAACAACGGGCCGTTGTTCTCGGAGAGCTCGGAGAAGGCCACGCAGTTCATCCAGCTGTGCAACCAACAGGACACCCCCCTCGTCTTCCTCCAGAACATCACCGGATACATGGTCGGCAAGGACTTCGAGCGGGGCGGGATCGTCAAGAACGGCTCGAAGATGATCAACGCCGTCAGCAACTCGACCGTCCCCCACATCACCGTGATCCTCGGGTCGAGCTATGGCGCCGGCAACTACGGCATGTCGGGTCGGGCGTTCAACACCCGGTTCACCTATCTCTGGCCGACGGCGAAGATCGCCATCATGGGCCCCAAGCAGATCGCTGGCGTGATGTCGTTGGTCCGGCGAGGCCAGGCCGCCCGGAAGGGCATCGAGTTCGACGAGGAGGCCGACGCCAAGATCACCGAGTCGGTCGAGCACTACCACGAGCTTGCCTCGCTGGCCGTGTTCGCCAGCGGACGGGTCAGCGACGACGGCATCATCGACCCTCGCGACACCCGCGACGTGATCGGGATGTCGCTGTCGATCTGTCACAACAACGATGTCGAGGGAGCGGAGGGGTTCGGTGTCTTCCGGATGTAGCCGACTGCTGGTCGCCAACCGCGGCGAGATCGCTCGCCGGGTGTTCGCCACCGCCCGCACGATGGGGATCGAGACGGTGGCCGTGTACAGCGACGGCGACGCTGACGCCCCGTTCGTCAGCGAGGCCGACCGAGCGATCGCCCTCGGTGGCATCACCGCCACGGAGACCTACCTCGACCAGGCCAAGGTGCTGGAAGCGGCTCGCCGCAGCGGGGCCGACGCTGTCCACCCCGGCTACGGCTTCTTGTCGGAGAATGCCGACTTCGCTCGGGCCGTCATCGATGCCGGGTTGACCTGGATCGGCCCGCCGCCCGACGCGATCGCGGTCATGGGCGACAAGCTCCGAGCCAAGAAGCTGATGGATGCGGCAGGGGTGCCGACGCTGCGCTCGGTCGAGATCACCGACGACACCGACGTGGCCGTCGCCGCCGAGGACATCGGCTACCCGGTGCTCGTCAAGGCCGCTGCCGGCGGGGGCGGCAAGGGCATGCGGGTCGTGGAGGCCCGGGGCGATCTGGTGGAGGCGGTCGCCGGCGCCCAGCGGGAGGCCGAGGCCTCGTTCGGTGACGGGACCGTGTTCTTGGAGAAGTACCTGAAGGCTCCCCGCCACGTCGAGATCCAGGTGCTCGGCGACCGGCACGGGAACCTCGTGCACTGCTTCGAGCGGGAGTGCTCGATCCAGCGCCGCCACCAGAAGATCATCGAGGAGGCCCCGAGCCCCGCGGTCGCCCCGGACCTCCGGGCCCGAATGGGGGCGGCGGCCCTCGACGCCGTGCGCGCTGTGGGCTACTACTCGGCCGGCACCGTCGAGTTCCTGGTCGCTGGGAACCGCAGTGACCAGGACTTCTTCTTCCTCGAGGTCAACACCCGGCTCCAGGTCGAGCATCCGGTCACCGAGGAGGTGACCGGTCTCGATCTCGTCCGCCAGCAGATCCTGGTGGCCCAGGGGGAGGAGCTGGCCTTCACTCAGGACGACTTGGCGATCGACGGTCACGCGATCGAAGTCCGGCTCTACGCCGAGGATGCCGACGCAGGCTTCCTTCCGGCGACCGGGACGCTGGCCGCGTTCGCCCTCGCCCCGACAGCGCCCGCCCGGCTCGACTCGGGGGTCGAGGCCGGTTCGGTCGTCGGGGTCGATTTCGACCCGATGTTGGCGAAGGTGATCGTGCACGGCCCGACTCGTCGGGAGGCTGCCATGCGGCTCGCCGTCGTGCTGGAGCGCATGACGATCGCCGGCGTCGTCACCAACCGTGACTTCCTCGTCCGCGCCTTGCGATCCGATGCGTTCCTGGCCGGCGACACCACCACCGATTTCGTCGATCGGGTCGACCTCGGAGCGGCAACCGAGCGGGGACCAGCCGACGACGAGGCGCTGTCGCTTTACGCCGCCGCCGTGCTGTACCGGCAGGCGGTCAATCGGGAGCGGGCCAGGACGCTGGCGTTTCTGCGCTCGGGCTACCGGAACTCGGTACTCCCGCCGGAGCAGTTCATCCTCGCTCGGGATGACCACGAGGTGGCGGTGTCGTACCGGTCGCGCCGCGATGGGTCGTTCGAGGTCCGGGTCGGCGACGGCCCATCGGTCGAGGCGTCGCTGGCGGCCAAATCGAACGGCACGATAGACGCCGTGATCGGTGGTGTCCGGTCGAGGTACGACGTCATCGTGTCGGGCGACCGGTGGCACGTGCAGGGACCCATGGGGCGGATCGACGGCGTCGAGCGCTCTCGCTTCCCCGACACCGGACCGGGTTCGGTCGCCGGCGGTCAGGTCGCTCCGATGCCGGGGACGATTCGGCTGATCTCGGTGAGCGAGGGCGATCACGTCGCTGCCGGCCAGACGCTGGTGGTCATGGAGGCGATGAAGATGGAGCACAACGTGTCGGCTCCGGAGCCCGCTGTCGTGGCGGAGATCCGCTGCTCGGTCGGCGATCAGGTCGACAACGGCGAGGTGCTGGTCGTTCTCGGCCCCGCCGACGACGGTTGACCCGGTTCCGCCGCGGGGTTCGCCCGCTCAGGCCTCGTCGGCGTCCTTGACGGTCACCCCGCTGTCGCCGGCCTCGTCGACGAGAGGGTCGTTCGCTCGATCCTTGGTCCCGGCGCCCGCCCTGTCCGAACCGCGGGCTCGGCGGGTCGCCATGCTGGCGGGCGTGATCGACTGCCTCTTCGGCTTTGGCTTCGGGTTCTTGGGCTCGGGGTTCTTGGACTTGGGGCGAGCGAGCGGAGCCTGGGGCTTGGTCTTGACCGGCAACTCGCGGTCGGTCTCGCCGGCCATCGCGTCCGAGCCGGCCCAGCCGTAGCGGCGGAGGTAGATCAGGGCGCCGACGATGAAGACAATCATGGCCCAGATGTGGAGACGGACCCCGAGGAAGCTGTTCACCGGGTCGATCCGGACCGTCTCGATCAGGATCCGGCCGATCCCGTAGCCGATCAGGTAGACCGCGAACAGCGCACCCGGTCGCAGGACCTTCTTGCGGTCGATCCACACCAACGCAGCTAGTAGCGCGATGTTCCACAGGATCTCGTAGGCGAACGTGGGGTGGAACAACTCGTTCGACTCGTAGCCGCTGAGACGGTGCGCCTCGTCGATCTCGAGACCCCAGGGCAGATCGGTGGGGCGCCCGTACAGCTCCTGGTTGAACCAGTTCCCGAACCGTCCGATGATCTGGCCGAGCGGCAAGCCCAGCGCCACCGCGGTGAACACCGGTGGGAGGGGCACGTCGTTGCGCCGCAGCCACCAGACTCCGACCACTGCCCCGAGGGCGACGCCACCGGGAATGCCCAGCCCGCCTTCCCAGACCCGGAACGCCGAGGCGAGGTCGCCGGAGAAGCGACCCCAGTTGGTGAGCACGAAGTACGCCCGGGCTCCGATGATGGCGGCTGGCAGCACCCAGAGCGCCATGTTGGGGATGATCTCGGGGTCGTAACCGTCCCTGGCCAGGCGCCGGCTCGACAGCCACACGCCGGCCAGGACGCCGAGTGCGATCAAAAACCCGTAGGCTCGCAGATCGATAGGCCCGAGCGAGATCTGGTTATCCGACGGGCTCGGAATCGAAGCAACAAGCGAGGCCATCATTGGTCAAAGCTCCCGGGTCGACGTCCTGACCGAGGCCCAGGGCCGGGTCAGGCTACAGTTGTAAGGCGCGTATGGGAAAAATCATTCCCCCGGGTTATCCCCCAGTTCACATGCGGGCACTGGCCCGTCTGGGCCAGCCCCTCCGGGGTCCGGTCTCTCGACGCTACCCGGATCCTGAGGAGCTGGTTGCTCGCGTCACCGACCGGACCGGGCTGACCGACTTCGGTCCAGGCGAGGTCCTGGAACCGCTCGACGAGCTGCTGCGGCCACTTCGCGATGATCCAACGCTCACCACGATCGGCCTGTTCGCCTGGCCGACGATGCTCGGACGGCTGCTGGCAACCCGGCTGCAGATCGTCGACTTCGTCAAGGCCCATCCGGAGATCCGTGACGAGGAGCTGGTCCGACCGGTGATCATCACCGGTATGCCCCGCACCGGGACCACCCTGCTCTACAACCTGCTGGCCGACGTGCCGGGGTCTCGCCCCCTGATGGGCTGGGAGAGCATGGACCCGATGCCCCATCGCCGGCTGTCGTTCCGCAAGGTCAAGTACCGGTGGTGGGTGCGGTTCGTCAACACCACGATTCCCCAGCTCCGGGCCATCCACCACTTGCAGTCCGACGGTCCCGACGAGGGCCTGGAGATGATGGACCGGACCCTGCACTCGTTCAACTTCATGCTGTACGCCTACAGCTACACCGACTGGCTCCTCGAGCGGACCCACCGGGAGATGTGCGACTCCTGGACCCTGTGGCGCTGGCAGCTGCAGATGCTCCAGGCCTACGGCCCCCAGGGCTTCTGGTTGCTGAAGGCCCCGACGTTCATGGGCTTGTTCCCGACGATCGATGCCCTGTTGCCGAACGCTCGTTACGTCATGACCCACCGCGACCTGCACAGTGCGATCCCCTCGGCGATGTCGTTGGTCACCGTGGTGGGAGCGTCGATGCGCTACGCCGGGGCCCAGGTCCCGCTCCCCCGGTTCGTCGATCGCATGGCCGAGATGGCGAACCAGACCCGCAAGCAGATCGAGCAGCGCCCGAACGTGCAGGTCCTCTACCCCGAGCTGATCGAGGATCCGGCCGAGATCGTCTCGACGATCCTGACGGAGTTCGGGGAGGACGTCCCGGCCGATCTGCGCCGCAGGGTCACCGACTACCTCGCTCGGCACCCGCAACACAAGCACGGCAAGCACGACTACCGGTTGGAGCGCTTCGGGCTTGTCGAGGACGATCTCCAGCCGTACGCGGCCGACTACGCGCGCGACCTCGGCCTCGATCGGTTCCGAGCGTTCTGAGGGCGCAGGGTCAGCCGACAGTGCCCGCCACGGCCGGCATCACCTCGGTGACGAACAGCTCGAACGAGCTCATCGCCTCGGGATGGGTGAGGTCGCCCCAGTGGAACGAGCCGAGGAGGTAGTCGGCCCCGCCGACCTCGACCAGCTCGTGGTACGAGTCGGCGATCTCGGTTGGTGAGCCGGCAACGAGCCCGCAGGCGGCCATCGCGGCGTGCGGGTCGCCACCGAACGTCGGGTCCCGCGTGGCCGATTCGCCGGTGCGATCGAAGTGGTGGTTGATGTGGCGGGTGTAGGTCGCCCAGGACTCGACCGCCCGGCGACGGGCTCGGTTGCCGTCGCGGTCGACGAGCACGTGCCGTGTCGCACCGACCGTGAGCGCGGTGACGGTGGGGTTGTAGCGAGGCGGGCCCGTAGGGCTCGACCGCCGCTCGGCGCCGATCCGTCGGTGCTCGGCGATCTGATCGGCCACCAGCTTCGGCGGGCCGCCGATGATGACGTGTAGGTTCAGCTCGGCCGCCCGGCGGGCATTGCCGGCGTACCACAGCGGCGGGTATGGATCCTGCACCGCCGAGAACGGGATCGGCGCTCCGTCGACCGGCTTCCCCTCGAGCACGTCGACCAGCCTCCGGAGGTGATCGTCGAAGACCGCCCCGACCTCCTCGGTGACGAGGTCGAGAAGCCGGTGCTCGGGTGGGCTCACCCCCTTCCCGACGCCGAGCTGGAACCGGCCGTCGGTCAGGTGGTCGAGCATGATGATCTCCTCGGCCAACCGAACCGGGTGGTACCCGGTGATGATGTGGACGAGCGAGCAGAGCTGGATGTGGGATGTCAGCGGGGCAGCGGCGGCGAGGAAGAGGCTCGGCGACGGGGTGGCGTCGAGAGCGCTCAGGTGGTGCTCGGTCGTGTGATACCCCCACAGTCCCGCCTCGTCGGCGGCGGTGACCAGATCGAGGTGCCAGCGGAATACCTCGCCCATCGACGCTGTGTCGCTCAGCTCGATGTGATCGACCAGCCCGAACCGCAACGGTGATGCCATGGCCACAGCTTGGCCACGCTGGACCGTTTCCGCCAAGATGACCGCCATGAGCACAGATCTCGAAGCCCGCCTCCGGCGGTTGGAGGACATCGAGGCCATCAAGCAGCTCAAGGCCCGGTACTGCGCCCGCTGCGACGACGACTACGACGCCGACGGCTTGGCTGCGCTCTTCACCGAGGACGCCGTCTGGGACGGCGGCAATACCTTCGGGGTGGCGAGGGGTCGGGAAGCGATCCGGGCCCACTTCACCGGAGCCTCGGAGCGGGTCACGATCGCCCGCCACCAGGTGATGAACCCGATCATCGAGATCGATGGCCACACCGCGACCGGGCACTGGCTCCTGTTCCAGCCGTGCACCAACGCGTCGCGCCGGGGCGAGCAGGCGGTGTGGTTGGCCGCGACCTACGCCGACACCTACCGGCGGGCCTTCGACGCCGAGGACGGCTGGTTGATCGCGTCCACCACGATCGACGTTGCGTTCTTCACCCCGTTCGACCGGGGTTGGGTGGACCAGCGGTTCCTCCCGGGCCGGGAGCCGTAGGCGCCGATGGCCGTCGAGCCCGGCGGATACCGCGATCGCCTCCGCCGCAACGCGGCCGCCGGACGGAAGCTGGCCGATCACCAGCCAGAGCTGCACACGTCCTACTGGCGAACCCATGAGCTCGCGATGGCCGACGGGGCTCTCGACCGCAAGACGAAGGAGCTGATCGGCTTGAGTCTGGTCGTGGCCATGCAGTGTGACGTCTGCATCGCGTTCCACGTGCGCGACTGTCTGAACGTCGGGGCCACCAAGGAGGAGATCTACGAGGCGCTGAACGTCACCGTGATGCAGGGCAGCGGCCCGGCGATGGTCTACGCCGGCTACGCGGTCGAAGCGCTCGACGAGTATCTCGCCGGGCGGCAGCCGACCGGCGATGGTCCGGCTCCTCACCGTCACTGACACCGTGAGCGGCGGAAGCGGGCGAGCCGACGGTGACCCACCGGACAACACGTCGGTCCGACGGTTTCTCGGCTTGGAGCCCACCGAGGACCCGCAACGGTGGCTGTTGCCGGTGACCGAGGGGATCTGCGGCGGGCGGGGCGCGCTGTACACGGCTGCGGGCTGGCGGCGATGATCGAAGCGGCCGAGACCTTCAGCGGACGACCCGTGGCCTGGGCGACGCTGCAGTTCGTCGCCGGCGCCGCCCCGCCTGATGTTGTCAGGCTCGAGGTCGACGTCCTCGCTGCCGGTCGGAGGATGTCGCAGCTCCGGGTCACCGGGACCTGTGACGACCGGGTCGTGCTCGCTGGGCTGGCGGCGCTGGGACGCCGCGAGTCGGTGGCCGCTGGCTCCTGGGAGGCGATGCCAGACGTGCCGCCACCAGAGGCGTGCGCCAATCGCAGGCTCGTCAACGAGGAGCGCCGGGGCGGGCTCCGGTCCCGGATCGAGGAGCGGATGGCGACCACCGGCGACGACGGCTTCCTCACCGCCGTCGACGGTCGGTCGGCCCTGTGGGTGACCATGCCCGGCGGGGTGGCGCCCTGCGCCTCGGCCCTCGCCATCCTCGGCGACGACGTGTCGGCCGGTGTCGCCGCCGCCGTCGGCGACGACGTCCGGGCCCGCAGCATCGACAACACGATTCGAGTCGTCGAGCCCCGAGCGACCGACTGGGTCCTGGCCGACGTAGGTGTCCACGCCGTGGCCGACGGTCTCGGCCACGGCAACGTCAACCTCTGGAGCCGTGACGGGCACCTGCTGGCCGTGTCGAGCCAGTCAGGCCTGGTCGGACCCCGCTAGTCACGTAGCCGCCACGTGGCTCGATACGACTTCAGGTTCCGCACCGGCGGTGGGTACGGGTGCTGCTCGTAGAACGAGGTCACTACATCGGCCAACGTCAAACCCCTCTCTCGGTCCGCCCGTTCCCCGCAAGTCTGTCCTCCCATTCTGGTCCCCTAGCGCTCTACGCGAAGCTGGATCACAGCCTGGCAGCCATTTCACCCGGGTGAAGGCGCCACCTCGTCTACCCTCCATCCCGGAATCGGTCGAGACTTGGCGAGACGGAGATGGACGACGATGGCCGATGACCTGCCTCAGCCCTTGACCCCGATCCGCTTGCGGACGCCGGAGGCTGCCGGTGTCGCCGGGATCATCTTCTCGGTCCTCCTGGCCACGAGCATCGTCTTGATCCAGATCTCGGTGCCCGACGAGGCGATCGATGATCGCGAATGGCTCGGCGAGAGAACGGGGCTTCTCGGCCTGGCCGTCACCCTCGTGCCGTTCGCCGGCATCGCGTTCCTCTGGTTCATCGGCGTGATCCGAGACCAGATCGGCGAGCACGAAGACCGCTTCTTCTCCACCGTCTTCCTCGGCAGTGGACTGCTGTTCTTGGCGGGGTTGTTCATGTGGCTGACGTTGATCGCTGCCATCGTGGCCAGCGCCGAGGCCGAGCCGGACACGTGGACGTCGAGCGGCGCGTTCGTCTTCGGCGTCTCGATGATCGAGGTCATGGGCGGCGTCGTCACCCTGCGCATGGCGGCCGTCTTCATGTTCTCCTCGGGAACCATCTGGCTCCGGACAGAGATGATGCCCCGCTGGTTGATCTGGGTGACCTACCTCGTCGGGCTCGCGTTGCTGATCGTCGGCCCAGCAGTGCGTGAGTCGCGGCTGGTCCTTCCCCTCTGGGTGCTGATTGTCAGCATCCTCATCTTGCGTTCCAGGAACGAGCTCACGATCGAGGACGAGAGCTGACAGTGCCTCCACCAGTTGCAGGGGTTGGGTCGCACTCGGAATCAAAACCGAGCCGACACCTCAACTGGTGATGGCCACCTACTCGGGCGGCCTCTAATCCTCGATGGGACGCCAGCGCGCGACAGCCAAGCTGCGCATCCGGGCTCGCTGACACATCGGCTTCACCGGTTGACCCGATGAGGTCTTTCGGGGGGCTTCAGCCTCGACCGACGAAGGGCATCTCGGTGGCCATGACGGTGAGGAACAGGACGTTCGACTCGAGGGGGAGGTTGGCCATGTAGTGCAACGCCCGGCCGACATCGTCGATGTCCATCCGGGGCTCGGGCCGGACCGACCCGTCTGGTTGGGGCACGCCCTTGGCCATCGCCGCCGTCATCGGGGTCTCGGCGTTGCCGATGTCGATCTGCCCGCATGCAATCCGGTAACCCCGCCCGTCGAGGGCCAGCGACTTCGTCAGCCCGGTCACTGCGTGCTTGGTTGCGGTATAGGGGGCCGAGTTCGGGCGTGGCCGGTCGGCCGAGATCGACCCGTTGTTGATGATCCGGCCACCGATCGGATCCTGGGCCTTCATCTGGGCCAGAGCGGCCCGGGCGCACAGGAACGACCCGGTCAGGTTGACGTCGACGACCCGCTGCCACTCATCGAGTGTGAGCTCGTCGAGCGGTTTGGGTGGTGCCCCGGTGCCGGCGTTGTTGAAGAGCAGGTCGAGCCGACCGAACCGGTCGACGACCTGGGCGAAGGCGCCGGCGACGTCGGCCTCGACCGTCACGTCGGCGGTTATCGCCAGAGCCCGGTCGGGGTCGAGACCGACGTCGGCGGCCAATGCGATCGTCTCCTCCAGCAGCTCGGTTCGGCGGCCGGTGACTGCGATCGCCCAGTCGTCGCCCGCCAGGGCCAGAGCGGCGGCGCGGCCGACCCCCGTCCCGCCCCCGGTGATCAGCGCCACCCGAGAGTTGCCGCTCATGACGCGATCAGAGGATAGAGGCCGTCGGCCCCGGCCGACTCCGCCTCCCGTCCGACGACGGCGGGCCACTCCCCCGGCGTCGAATACTCGTGACGCCAGGCCCACAGCCGCCGGGAGAGGTGGTGGAGAGCGTATTCCTGGGTCATCCCCATCGCCCCGTGGGCCTGATGGGCCCACCGAGTGGCGGTCGAGGCGGACTCGTCGGCCACGGTCTTGGCTGCGGCGATCTCGAAGCGGGCACCGGCGAAGTCCCGGTTCGCCTCCCGAGCCGCCACCGCAGCGGCCATCTTCGTCAGCACTGCGTCTTGGGCGCCCCAGACGAGATGCTGCTGCACGGCCTGGAACCGGGCGATCGGCCGTCCGAACTGCTCGCGCTCGGCGGTGTAGGTGACGGTGAGCGCGCTCATGGCCTCCATCGCCCCCGCCATGAGCATGGCTCGGCTCAGCGCACCCCGCAGCCGGAACGACTCGGCGCTCACATCGGGCGAGGCCGCTCCGGCCTCGTCGGTGCCTGCGACCACACCGTCGAACGTCACGGTGTCGCGAGGTTCGCCGGCCACGTTCGTCGCCGGCTCGACCCGGACCGAGCCGACCGGTACCGACACCACCGTCGGCTCGCCGTCTACCGTCACCAGAGCGGCGATCCGCTCGGCCTGCCTGGCCCATGGCACGCGCTGGGCCCGCCCCGACAGCGACACCGAGCCGTTGTCGCCACCGGCCGCCTGCAACGTGTCGCCGGAAACCCCAGGAACGATGGTGACCGCGCCCCCGGGGAGCTCCAGTCCGGCGCTGGCGAGCAGCCAGCCACCCAGGATCCCCGTCTCGGCCAGCGGAATCGGGGCGGCTCGGCTCCCGGCGATGCGGAGCACTTCGCAGGCGTCGATCAGGGTGCCGCCGGAGCCCCCGGCGTCGACGGGCACGCCGATCCAGGCAAAGCCGGCTTCGGCGACCGCCTGCCAGATCTCGGGGGCCCAACCCTCGTCCTCGGCCGCCTGGACCGCGTCGAATGTGCACGTCTGGCCGAACATCTGCTCGGCACTGTCGATCAAGAGCTGATCGACCGAGTCGTCGGTGGTAGCGGTCGTCTCAGCCACGGCCCAGCCCCTTCGACGCCACCGAGCGGAGGATCTCGATCGTCCCGCCCCGGATCGTGAACGAAGGCCCGGTCTGGACGGCGGCGGCCACGAGCCGCTCGAACAGCGACGCCGACTCGGGCGACGGCTCGAGGTCGACGAGCTCGATCACCTTCTGGAGGACGTCCTGCTCGAACCGGGTGCCCATCTCCTTCACGAGCGACGATTCGACCGACGGGGCCTGGCCCTCGTCGATCAGACGGGCCACCGACAGCGAGAGGTTGCGCAGCGCCCACCATCGCGATGTGGCCCAGCCGAGCATCTCGGCCGCCCGATCGCCCAGCGGGGTGCCCTCGCTGAGCCGGAGGAACTCCTCGACGATGCCGAACGTGCTCAGCCACCGGTCGGGGCCGCCTCGCTCGTAGGCGAGCTCGGAGGTGTTCTGGGCCCAGCCCATACCCAGCTCGCCGAGCACCAGCTCATCGGGCACGAAGACGTCGCTCATGACCACTTCGTTGAATCCGGGGCTGCCGTCGAGGAACGGGATGCCGTTGATCTCCAACCCCGGTGACGTGAGGTCGACCAGCAGCTGGCTGAGCCCCTGGTGCTTGTGGCCGTCCTCCAAAGGGGCGGTCCGGCACAGCACGACGAACCAGTCGTTCTCGTGAGCACCGCTCGTCCAGACCTTGGTGCCGTTGAGTAGCCAGCCACCGTCGGTCCTGGTCGCCCGGGTGGAGACCGACGCGAGATCGCTGCCGCTGTCGGGCTCGCTCATCCCGATCGAGAACCCGAGCTCGCCACGACAGATCGGGGGCAGGAAGCGCTCCCGTTGCTCCTCCGTGCCGAATCGGTTGATGATCGATCCGGTCTGACGGTCGGCGACCCAGTGATAGCCGATCGGTGCGCCGTGGCTGAGGAGCTCCTCGACGACGATGAACCGGTCGACCGCGGTCCGGTCGTGGCCGCCGTACTCCTTCGGCAGGGCCATGCCCACCCAACCCCGTGCGGCGAGCTTCTTGGAGAACTCGGGGTCATTGCCGGCCCCCATCCCGAGCGCTCTCGGGTATGAGCCCGGCGGGAGCTCTGCGGCGAGGAACTCCCTGACCTCGGCCTGGAGCGCTCGTTCGGGCTCGGTCAATTCCGTTGGTGCGAACTTCATGGCGGTCCCTTCATCGCAGTGCAGTCTCGCGCACCCCTCCGAACCGTCGAAAGCCGTGCGCCGGGGCGATCGTTGATCGCGCGGGCTGGGCTCAGGGACGTCGGAATCGGGAGCGGGGCACGAGCTGGCCCCGGCCAGGCTCACCGACGACGTCGGTGCCCTTGGCCACGATCTCGCCGCGGCTGATCGTGAGCTCGGGCCAGCCGGTCACGCTCCACCCGTCATAGGGCGAGTACCCGGCGAGGGAGTGCATCGTCGACCCGTCGACGAGCCGTGTCTCGTCGCCGTTCCAGACCACGAGATCGGCATCGGACCCGGGAGCGATCGCCCCCTTGCGGGGATACATGCCGAACAGCCGTGCCGCCGAGGTGCTGGTGACCTCGACGAACCGGGCCACCGAGATCCTGCCGGTTGCGACCCCTTCGCTCCACAGCACTGGCAGCATCGTCTCCAGCTCGGCCATGCCCTGGCGCAGCTCGTGGGCCGGGACGGTCGGGTCGAGCTTGTCGGCCAGGCTCCACGGGGCGTGGTCGGTGCAGACGGTGGCGACCGTGCCGTCGTTGATCCCAGCCCACAGCGCATCGCGGTCGCGATCGGTGCGCAGGGGCGGGGCTCCGGAGTACTTGGCCCCGTCGGGCTCATCGAACAGCGAGCGCTCCAGGTGGAGGTAGATCGGCCGGGTCTCGACGTAGACGGGGAGATCGCGGGCCCTCGCCGTCCGGCAGGCGTCGAGCGCGGCCTGGCTCGACAGGTGGACCACGTAGGTGGCGGCTCCCGTCGTGGCGCAGTAGCCGACCGCCCGCTCGGTGGCGATCCGTTCGGCTTCGACCGGGCGCGACTCGGGGTAGTACGAGGCGTCGGTGTGTCCGGCCTCGGCTAGCGCCGTCCCGCAACAGTGGAGGATCGCTGGATCCTCGCAATGAACGAGCACCACCGACCCGGCGGCCGCCGCCGCCTGCATCGCCTGCAAGTAGCCGTCGACGTGACGGTCGAACCGCCGGAACGAGAGGAACACCTTGATGCTCGGGTGGCCTTGGGCGGCCAGGGTGGCGATCTGCTCGATGCCCTCCCCGTCGGGGGTCATCAACACCGGGTGGTGGAAGTGGTCGACGACGGCGTTGGCCTCGGCGTCGGCGACATCGCGCTCGAGGCCCGTCGCCATCTGCTCGCCCCTGCGGGGGAACGACATGTTGCCGACCGTGGTGATCCCGCCCGCCGCGGCCGCCCGAGTGCCGACGGTGAAGTCGTCGACCCACCGCCACGACCCCGGGTCCGTACCCGGTGGGGTCAGGTGGACGTGGGCGTCGATCCCGCCTGGCAGGACATGATGGCTGGACGCGTCGATCTCGACCTCGGCGATCATCTCGCCTCCGAGCTGGGCAATCGTGCCGTCGACGATGCCGATGTCGAGCTCGGCCTCGACCCCGGCGGTCACGACCGTGCCACCCCTGATGATCATGTCCATCGGCTCACTCATGCTGGCTCCTCACACCCCAGGGCAGTGCTCACGACCGGCGGTCGTGTCGCCGGCAGTGCTCGTGTCGCTGGATGACGCCCCGAACGTAGCCCTGGTCGGCGCCGGCCCAGCATTCCACACCAGCCGTACCGAGACGGTAACTTCGGCCCGGATGGACCCCCTGGCCTGCACGTTGCCCGAGCTGATCGCCACCGCCACCGCGCGGTACGGCCCGGCGCTGGCAATCCGCGACGGCGATGTCGACGTGACCTACGACCAGCTCGGCGAGCGGGTCGACCAGGCCGCTCGGGCGCTGGTGACGTCGGGCGTCGCTGCCGGCGACACCGTCGCCGTCTGGGCCCCCAACTGCTGGCAGTGGGTGGTCGCCGGGCTCGCCGTGTCGAGAGCTGGTGCGCTGCTCGTCCCGGTCAACACTCGGTTCAAGGGGCCCGAGGCCGCCTACGTCCTGGCCCGGGCCAGAGTCAAGATACTGTTCGTCGTCGACGGGTTCCTCGACACCGACTACAGCGGCTCGCTCGACGGCCACGACCTCCCGAACCTCGACGCGATCGTCGATCTCGGCGCCGCCCGCACTCCTGGCACGATCCCGTTCGAAGAGTTCACGGCTCGGGGCGATGACACCGACGCCGACGTGCTCCAGGCCGCGGTCGAGCGACGATCGGCGGCCGTCACCCCCGACGATGTTGGCCTCATCATGTTCACCTCCGGGACAACCGGACACCCGAAAGGCGTCCTCGTGAAGGGCGGCGCGATCATCCGGGCCTTCTGGGCCTACAGCCTCACCCTCACCGTCGACAAGGGCGATCGATACCTGCTCGTGAACCCCTATTTCCATGCGTTCGGCTACAACTCGGGGATCGTCGTGTGCCTGCTGCACGGCGCGATCAACCTCCCGGTCGCCGTGTACGATCCGGGCGAGGTCCTCGCCCTCATCGAGCGAGAGCGGGTGACGGTATTCCCCGGACCGCCGGCGCTGTTCCAGGGCCTCTTGAACCATCCGGACCTCGACCGCTTCGACCTGTCGTCGCTCCGGGCCTGCGTGACCGGGGCCGCCTCGATCCCGGTCGAGATGATCGTGGCGATGCGGGAGCGGCTCGGCTTCGAGACCATCATCACCGCCTACGGGATGACCGAGACCTCAGGTGTCGCCTCCCACACCCTCGCCGGCGACCCGCCGGAGCTGGTGGCATCGACGTCGGGATGCGCCATCCCTGACGTCGAGCTCCGGGTCGTGACCGATGCAGGCGACGTCGCCGAGCCCGGCGAGCCGGGTGAGCTGCTGGTGCGGGGCTATCAGGTGACGCCCGGCTACCTCGACGATCCCGAGCAGACCGCCGAGGCGATCGATGGCGACGGTTGGCTCCACACCGGCGACATCGCTGTCATGGACGAGGCCGGCTACATCGACATCACGGATCGCAAAAAGGACATGTTCATCATGGGCGGCTTCAACGCCTACCCGGCCGAGATCGAGCGCCAGCTCTCCGAGCACGACGCGGTGGGGATGGTTGCAGTGATCGGCATCCCCGACGAGCGGATGGGTGAGGTGGGGGCCGCGTTCATCGTGCCGAGCCCTGGCGAACGACCCGAGCCGGACGAGCTGATCGCCTGGTGTCGTGAGCGGATGGCCAACTACAAGGTGCCTCGTCGGGTCTGGATCGTCGACGACCTCCCCCTCAACGCGTCGAACAAGGTGCGCAAGCCGGAGCTACGGGAGCGAGCGCGCGAGCTGCTCAGCCCGTAGCTCGGCCGTTTGGTGGTCAGTTTCGACGCCCTGACCACCCGGGGCCGGAGCCTGCGGAAATGATCGCTAGCTGGTCGACCGAATAGAGTCGGTGACACTCGACGACATCGCCCGAGCACGGCAGGGGGCAAGGATGCAGTTGCAATGGACAGTCGGCTCGGTGGCCATCACATCGTTCCCCGAGTCGGAGACCCCGACGTCGCCACGCTTCCTGTTCCGGGATCTCGCCAAGGCCGGCGTGCTCGAGCGAGCCGAGGCCGCCCCTTGGCTCCGGCCCCACTTCGTCAGCAAGGATGGCTACCTGCTCCAGAAGATCCAATGCCTCGTCATCGAAGCGGGTGACCACCGCATCGCGGTCGACACCTGCGTCGGAAACGACAAGAGCCGCAACAACGAGCTGTGGCATCACCTCCAGGGCCCGTTCCTCGACGACCTGACCGGGGCCGGTTACGGGCCCGAGACGTTCACCCACGTCATATGCACCCACCTGCACGTCGACCACGTCGGCTGGAACACCCGGCTGATCGACGGCGAGTGGGTCCCGACGTTCCCCAACGCCGCCTACCTCTTCGTCGACGCCGAGTACGAGCACTGGAAGAGCGAACCCGGCTTGTTCGACGGCGAGGACGTCTTCGGCGACTCGGTCGCTCCGATCGTCGACGCAGGCCTCGCCGAGATCGTGCCCCCCGACCACCGCGTGAGCGACGAGGTGTCGTTCCAAGCGACTGTCGGTCACACCCCTGGCCACATCTCGGTCGTCGTCGAGTCCGACGGCGAGCGAGCGATCATTACCGGGGACATGGTGCACAGCCCCCTCCAGCTCGCCGACCCGGAGCTGTCGTCGATGTTCGACACCGACTCCGACCAGGCCCGAGCGACCCGGAAAGCCGTCTTCCCCGACTGGGCCGACGGCGAGACCCTCGTCATCGGCACCCACTTCGGCTCCCCGACCGCCGGCACCCTGCGTCCCGATGGCAACGGCTACCGGTTGGACGTGTAGACCGGCGGCCGTCGCGTAGGGTTCGGCGAACGGGGTGGCAGAACATCGGCGACGGGACTTGACGCGGTGAGCGCGTGCTAGTTGCGTTGGGCGATGGTTCGATTCGATTCCAGCACGGCCGACGTGGCCTCGGTGGACGGCGTCCTGGCAACGACCAGGGCCGTTCGCCTACGGCTCGACCTCGAACGCGAGGTCGACGACCAAATCCTGCTCGACTGCATCGACCTGGCCGAGCAGTCGCCCTCCGGTGGCAATCAGGGGAGCCGCCGCTGGCTGCTCATCCGTGACCCTGCGCTCAAGGCTCGCCTGGCCGAGCTGTACATGGCGTCAGCTGGCAAGTGGATGATCGAAGCCCGTGACCGCATCGTCGGTACCGATCATCCCAACGAGCAGGTGATGAGGTCGGCGGCCCACCTCGCCGAGCACCTGGCCAAGGTGCCCGTGATCGTGATCCCGACGATCATCGGGCGCCACGACAACAGCGGGCGGCCAGGCCTGTTCGACTCGGTCATCCAGGGAGCGTGGAGCTTCTGTCTGGCCCTCCGGGCCCGGGGTCTTGGGACCGCGTGGACCACGGCGATCCTGAACGCCGAGGACGACATCGCGGAGCTGCTCGGCATCCCCGACACGATGACGCAGATAGCCATGATCCCCGTCGCCTGGACGAAGGGCACCGAGTTCGGCACCGCCCCCCGCTACCCGGCCCGCGAGATCGCCTACTTCGACGGGTTCGCCCGCACGTGGGAGCGAGGTCCGAGCGACCCGCCCCGCCTGGCCGACGGGCCGGGCACCGTTGTCGAGGTCGACATCAAGGCACAGCCCGAGCGGGTGTGGGAGCTGGTGACCGACATCGACCTCGGGGCCCGCTTCAGCTCCGAGCTCCTCGGCGCCGACTGGAGCGGTGACTCGACCGGGCCGGCACTGGGAGCGACGTTCACCGGTCGCAACACCCACGCCGCTATCGGGGAGTGGTCGGTGCCGTGCTTCGTCGATGTCTACGAGGACGGGAAGGCCTTCGGCTGGTGCACCTCGGACCCCGGCAACCCAGGGGCTCGCTGGCGATTCGAGCTGGAGCCGATCGCCGGTGCGGTGCGGCTGCGGTATCGGGGGCTCCTCGGCCCCGGACCGTCGGGTATCAGCGCCGCCATCGCGGCGATGCCCGACAAGGAGCCCCGAATTCTCGAGCGTCGGATCGACGAGCACCGGGCGAACATGCAGGCCGTCGTCGACGGGATCAAGGAGCTGGCCGAGGCGTGACTCGGCCAGCCCTGGTCACATGGTGAACCGCAGGTTCCTGGCCGCCTTCTCTCCCCACTCGTCGTCGCCGGACCACGAGATCTTCCCTGCGTCGATCACGCCCTGAGGATCGATCCGGCCGCAGGCGAGCTGGATGAAGGTGAGCGTGTCGGTCGTCAGCTCGACCGACGGGCTGTCCAGCTGGTCGACCTTCGCCGCCCGGCCGTCGACGGCCGCGTAGATGTCGCGCTCGACCGGGCCGGTGACATGGATGGCGATGCTCATCCCGTCGGGCAGCCCGATCCGCTTGCCGACGATGTACCCGATAGAGCCGTGGACCTCGTCGAGCGCCGTCTCCGCCGCCGGCCCCGAGTCTTCGGTGGTGCGACCGAGCGGTCCGGTCATGTCCCGCTGGTGGACCCAGAAGTCGAACACCCGCACGTCCATGAAGCGGTGATAGGTGCCGGGGCCCACCGGGGTCATCGACGCCCGGGTGAACTCCTCGTCGGTGGTGCCGGCAAGGTCGCTGCGACGGGTTGCCAGAATCCGCTTGGTCTCGTCGGCCAGCTCATCGTTCGACATCGGTTTGACCTTCGCCGTGAGCGCCTCCATCTTCTCGAACGGTGGCTTGTCGTCGTCCTCGGTCGGGATCCAGCCCGACAGCACGTGCTCCACCCCGACGAGGTGCTCGACGACGCCCCGTACGGTCCAGTCGGGGCAGAGCGACTGGACTCCCCAGTCGGCCTCGGAGAGCCCGTCGAGCAGCGCCTCCAGATCGTCAAAGCAGCGGTTCAGGTTCTCGATCGTCTCTGTTCGAGAGCTCACAGACGCACCTCATTTCGAAGATGTCCAGGTTGTCCAGGGGATGCACGGAGCGGTTCCACCCGAGTCGTACGCAGCTGACCAGGGGCCGGGATCAGATCGACGGCGTGGTCGTCGCCGATCGTGCCAGCCCGGGCCTCAAAAGGCGAATCCGGGACCTGGGCATCGGTCGGCAGGTCGTTCGGGTCGGGCCCGGGTTGGTCGCCGATAACCTCGGGACGGCCGATCGCGGGCGCGACACCACAGGTGGGCCGATGGCATCGACAACGCACCGATTGGGTCCGACGCGCCGCTTGCTGGCGGTCGCAGCCGCCACCGTACTGCTGGCGACCGCCTGCAGCCAGGACTCGGAGCCCGAGGTCGCCGGAGATCTGCAGGTGGCGGACGGAGCGCTTGGCTCCGAGGCCGGGCCGGAGGACGACGACGATCGCGGCGAGCTCCAAGCGATCGACCTCGCAGAGTTCCTGGCCCGCCGGTACGAGGCGTACTGGGAGGCGTTCGACGAGGCGCGCCAAACCCCCTCTGCCGACCCGTCGACCGACTTCCCGCTGCTCGGTGAGCTGGCCGCCGGCGAACAGCTCGAGGTCAGCTACCGGACGTTGATCGAGCTGGCCGAAACGGGGGAGGCGATCCGGGAGCCCGAGACACCAGCGGTCGACGGGGTCGACGCCGACACCGAGCATCGCGTTCGGGTCGACCTGATAGACGGAACGGTGGCCGAGCTGTCGGGCTGCGTCGTCAACGACGATGTCCATCACGTGATCGACTCCGGTGTCGTGGTTCGCGACTCGGTGTCGACCGTGATGTCGGAATCGACCATGGCGCTCACCGAGGGCGAGTGGAAGCTGATCCGCAGCCGGGCCGTCGACATCGATCCCGGCGTCACCGGCTGCTGGCTAACCGACGACGCCGAATTCCCCTACTGAGCGCCCGTCCCACCTCCCACCCCGCAGTCGGTCGGGGTCGTTACGTGCGGACCGGACGCATGCCCGACCCCTGATGACGACCAGCCTGGCGTCACAGGCTCAGTAGGCGCTCGCTCCTCCGTCGACGGTGATCGTGGTTCCGGTGATGTGGCCGGCCCGATTCGAGGCGAGGAAGGTCACGAGGTTGGCGACGTCCTCGACCGTTCCCGGTTCGGGATCGTTCGGAATCAGCTCCTCCCAGCGCGCCGGGTTGCCGTAGCGCTCTACGGCTCGGGCCCGGAGCAGCTCCTCCATCCGGTCGGTGGCGATCAGGCCAGGGTTGACCGCGACGACCCGAACCCCACGGCGCAGCGAGCTGCTTCCCAGCGCCCGGGTGAAGCCGACGAGGGCCGAGTTCCCAGCGGCGCCGGTGATGAAGTCGGCCCGGGGGCGGACCGCGGCCGCTCCAACGACGTTGATGATCACGCCCGAGCGTCGCTCCTGCATCTGCGGCAGCACCAGGCGGCAGAGGTTGATGTAGCCGAACACCTTCAGCTCCCAGGCCTCCCGCCACCTCGCCTCGTCGATCGACAGCAGATCGCCGGGAGGGATGGCCCCGGCGTTGTTGACGAGGATGTCGATGTCGCCGACGACGTCGACCAGCGCCTCCTGGCGTGAGGTCACCGTCAGATCGGTGGCGTGGCTCGTGACTCCGACCCGGAAGTCGGCCCGGATCGCTTTCATCGCCGCCTTGAGCTGGTGGACGTCCCGCCCGACCAGGGCAACGTCACAGCCCTCGGCGGCCAGCGCCCGGGCGCAGCCGAAGCCGATCCCGCGCGACGCCCCCGTGACCAGCGCCCTCTTGCCCGACAGCCCCAGGTCCATCAGCCGATGCCTCGCGAAGCGGCAGAGACTAGAGCTCCCTTGCCCGACAGCCAGACATCCATCACCGCCGACCCTATCCCGCCCGCCAGAGGGGCGACATCCTGTTCCCTCCCCTCACCGGGCAGCTACGGTCGCCTGCGCCGCCTGGGCCACCGGCAGCCGCTTCGGGGGCTGTGCGAACAGGATGATGAGCCCCGACAGCAGGGTCAGCGACGCCCCGAGCACGAACGGCAGGGTGTAGTTCCCCGTGGCATCTTCGATCCAGCCCACGGCGAACGGACCGAGCCCGCTGCCGATCTGGGCCGCCAGGCTGATCACGCCGAACACCGTACCCATCGACACCAGCCCGAAGATCTCGGCCACCAGCAACGTCTGCATCATGTACACGTTGCCGATCGTGAACCCGACGATCATCACCAGGGCGTAGGTGATGATCCGGTTGTCGAAGACGAGGAGTCCGAGGACGGCCGACCCCTGGACCACGAACAGCGCCGCGCTCATCAGGCGCTTGTCGAGTCGGTCAGCCACCTGGCCGAGGGCGAAACGAGCCACGATGCTGCCGAACGCGGTGGTGCTGAGGGCGAGTGCGGCGGCGTTGGCCGAGCCCAGCCGATCGGTCAGGAACGCGATCTGGTGGAGCAGGAACCCGGTCTGGGCGAGCAGCACCAGCACGAAGGCGATCAGGATCGTCCAGAACGCCCGAGTCCTCGAGGCCTCAGCCCGCGACCACACCCGGCGCTGCACGTCGTCGCCGAGGTTGGCCCGATCGACCTTCGGGTCGGGGGCGCCCCCGTCCGGTTCCAGGCCGACCTCGGCAGGGTCCCAGACGATCACCGTCCACACGATCGGGAGGCCGACGATCAGAACGAGCGAGCCCATGAACAACGCGGCGAGAGCGACGCCGCCCCGCTCGACGAGCCAGGTACCGACTGGGCTGAGGATGACGCCGCCGAGCGACACGCCGGTGGATGAGATGCTCATCGCCTTCGCTCTCTTGGTGATGAACCACCGGGACATGACCGAGTTGACCGCCACCGACCCCGACAGCCCGAACGCGACAGCCTGCAGGAGGTAGACGGCATAGAGCTGCCACAGCTCACCGACGAGGCTCAAGAGGATCCCCGACACCCCGACGAGGAGAACCCCGCCGACCATGAACCGGACCGGACCCTTCCGGTCGATCAGCGGACCGACGGCGAAACCGGTCAGGCCGCTGACCGAGAAGTACAGCCCGGTGGCTCCCGACACCGCAGCGTTCGACCAGCCGTTCTCGTCCTGGAGGGGACGGAGGAAGACCGCCAGACCGTAGAATCCGACACCGACGGTGGCGAACATGACGACAGCCACCGCGATCGAGATCCACCAGCCGTAGTGGACGCGGGCCGGTAGGAGCCGGAGCCCCAGGGGTTGTCTCGTAGCGACGGGCCGGACCGCCCCGACGTCGATCAAGCCGGGATCGGTTCCACCCGCGCCGGCACGTGCTTGTGCCACGGGGTGCCGGCGATGTGGTCCCGCCAGTCGGCCGTGGTCAGCTCGTTGGGCGAGACGCCGGTGGCCTTGGCCTCGTTGTCGTCGCCGGGGTAGTCGAGCCCCATGCCGTTTGGCAGGGTTATGTGGCGCCGCTGCAGGGTGTCGGTCGTCTCGACGACGGTCTCGGCGGCCCCCGCTCGGGTCACCACCCGCACGCGGGAACCGTCGCCGATCCCGAGCTCCGATGCGTCGACCGGGTTCATCCGGAGCGACCCGTCGGGATCCTTCTTCCGCCACGCTGGATCGCGTACGAGGGTATTCGCCGTGAAGCTCCGCCTCTCGCCGGCGGCCAGGATGAACGGATAGTCGTCGGTGGCGTACGTGGACGGCTTGGCCGATAGCTCGCCCAGCTCCTCCAGCAGGTCCGGGATATCGAGATGGATCTTCAGATCCGGGGTCCGGACCAGTGACCACGCGTCGCCGTACTCGTGACGGGTGAAGATGAGACCGTCGTCGCCGGCGAGCATGGCGTCGAACAGGGCATCCCCGAGCGACTCGTCGTCGCCCTGGATCCCCGCCGCTCGGACGGCATCGGCGTTGCGCATCGCGCACTGCTGGGCGCTGAACCACAGTGGGGCGGCACCGGCCATGCCGGCGGGCAGGACCGGCCCCAAGGCCTCGTACATGACGGCCGCCCCGACGCCGGCGAGCTCGGGCTTCGCCGCTCCCGCCTCGGCGAACGCGGTCGCGAACGCCCCCCGACCCTCGCGAGCCGCCGCCCGGAGGGGCTCGATCTCGGTGTCGTCGTAGACGCCGAGCGCCCGGATCAACCGGCTGTGGATCTCGGGCTCGGGCAGCGTGCCCTCGAGTGGTTGGAGGAGCGGTGGTCGGACGTAGAGCACGTTCTCAGGGAACTCGAGGGTGAAGAACGTGGTCTCGACCTTTTCGTATTGGCTCGACGCGGGCAGCACGTAGTCCGCCTCCCGGGCGGTCTCGGTGAACGCGACGTCGATCACGACCGAGAAGTCGAGCGCCCGCATCGCCTCTCGGAACGCCGGAGAGTCGGCCAGGGAGTGCACGGGGTTGGCGCTCTCGATGAACATCGCCCGGAGCCGATCGGGATGGTCGGTGAGCACGCTCTCGGCGATCTCGTTGCACTGCATCAGTCCCGAGATCACCACACTGTCGGTCACCGGGTCGCGGGGCTCCTTGCCCGAGGCGCGGTAGCTGAACAGCGGCACCAGCGAGCTGTGGGTGTTGACTCCTCCCGCCTTTGCGAAGTTGCCGGTCAGGGCCCACAGCAGCTTCTGCAGGTAGGAGACGAGAGTGGAGTTCGGTGCCATCTCGATCCCCAGGTCCTCGAGGATGGCGAAGCTCTCGGCCTGGCCGATTCGCGTAGCACAGGCCCGCAGCTCCGCCTCGTCGACACCGCACCGGGCGGCGTAGTCCGCTACCGGCACCTCTGCCAGGGCCGCGAGGACCGGCTCCGAGCCAACGGTGTTGGCGGCGATCCAACGGTCGGCGACGTGCCCGTCCTGCACGATGACGGCGGTCAGCGCGGCGATGCAGAAGGCGTCGGTGCCGGGGATGACCTGGAGGAAGTGGTCGGCGAGGTCGGCGGTCTCGGTCCGGCGGGGGTCGATGACGATCAGGGCCCGGTCGGGGTCGGACGAAAGCGCCTTGAGCGTGCGGCGGGCCTCGGGGATGCCGTGCGAGTGCCACGGGTTCTTTCCCAGGAACAAGCCGACCTCGGTGTGGTGGAAGTCGGGCGAGGTATGGGTACCGACCATCCGACCGTCGACCCAGGCCTCGCCGGTCTTCTCCTGAGCGAGCGCGTTCGACCTGCGGGTGATGCCGAGCGCCCGCCGGGTGGCGGCGCCGTAGGCGCCGCCGAGGTGGTTGCCCTGGCCTCCGCCCCCGTAGTAGAGGATCTTGTCGCCACCGTGGGCGTCGGCCACCTCCCGGAGCCTGGCCGCAACCTCCGAGATCGCGGTGTCCCAGTCGACCTGCTCGTACGAGCCGTCGGCCCGGCGACGGAGCGGTGAGCTGAGCCGGTCGACGCCGTTCTGGTAGTGGTTGATGCGGAGCGCCTTCTCGCAGGTGTAGCCCTTCGACCCGACGTGCGCCTTGTTGCCCTTGACCCGGGTGATGTCGCGGCCATCGAGGCGCACTTCCACCCCGCAGTTGCAGGAGCACAGCACACACGCCGTCTTGTGCCAGATCTTCGACGGGTCGTCGGCAGCGCCGCCGTTGGCCGTTGCCGACGGTTCGAGCTTGGTCATTGGCCGTCCTTGTTCCGTGTCTCGTGGCGGCGGGTGGGTCCCGCCAAAGGCTAGGTTCCGGCTCTGAGGTGGGCAAAGGCCCTCTGGCGGGCCGGCCCGCTCAGCCAGGGCGTGTGAGGGCCGTCAGGCGGTGAACGAGACGATCGCCGTACCAAGCACACCGGTCCGGCCGTCCTCGGCCGTGATCGTGAGGTCGAGCTCGGCGGTCCGGTTGTCGTCGTCGGTGTCGGTGACCGCCCCGGAGATCGTCGGCTTCGTGCCGACGACGAGCGGAGCGCGGAACACCGTGTCGAGCCGGTGGATCGAGCATCCCGGAGCCCACCGGTGGATCATCGCCGCCAGCAAGGCCTGGCTCATGATCCCGGGCACCAGTGCTCCTGGGAGGCCCTCGGCCCGCGCCGCCTCGTGGCTCGTGAACCGGGGGAA
>Ga0224508_10000488_pt1 | contig 39307 bp, 38 predicted proteins | sample SF_Jan12_sed_USG_4_FD_170157 | JGI IMG/M metagenome (GOLD analysis project Ga0224508, IMG submission 170157) | Sediment microbial communities from San Francisco Bay, California, United States - SF_Jan12_sed_USGS_21 | ecosystem: Environmental > Aquatic > Marine > Sediment | place: USA... | reverse complement strand
CCCATGGCCCTCAAGTATGACGATCACGCACCCGCCGGCCGTGGACCCCACCGGAGCAGGCGGCAACAGCGCGACAGCGATACGGTCCTGGCGGTGAACGAGCTCTCGGGAACCTGGCGGGCCGCTGTCGCCGACCAGGAGCTTCGACTCCGCTTCCAGGAACCCGACCACGACGACGACGGCTGGGAGTCGATCGAGGTCCCCGGCCACTGGCGCACGACCGAGGCGTTCGCCGACCACGACGGACCCATCCTCTACCGCCGCCACGTGAGCATCGCGCCGGCTGGGCCGGACGAGCGGATGTGGCTGATCGCCGACGGTGTCTTCTCCGAGGCCGACGTCTGGTGGAACGGTCACTACCTCGGCGACATGGAGGGCTATTTCGCACCCCATGCATTCGAGCTCGGCACCGACGTCCTCGATCGCGACGACCATGTCGTAGCCGTGGAGGTCAGTCATCGTCGAGCCGACGACCTGGACGCGAAGCACTCGATCGTCGGCATCTTCGACGACTCCCGCGACGTCGACCCCGCGTGGAATCCCGGGGGGATCTGGCGACCGATCACGATCGATCGGAGCGGGCCGGCCCGCATCGCCGCGCTTCGGGCTCGATGCCGCACCGCGACACCCGACGAAGCCACCCTGGTGATAACGGCATCCGTCAACAGCGACCGAACCGTACCGGCCGAGATCGAGACGACGATCGCCGGCACGGAACATCGCTTCGAACACCCGCTCAGCATCGGCGACAACCGTGTCGAATGGACCGTGACCATCCCCGAGCCTGCGCTGTGGTGGCCCCACGGCCACGGCGATCAGCCCCTCCACGAGCTACGGGTCGAGCTCTCGGTCGATGGCCGGGTGAGTCACGAACGCACGGTTCGAACCGGGCTCCGGGCCGTCGCGATGCGACACTGGCGGCTCCACGTGAACGGCCAGGTGCTCTTCGCCAAGGGCGCCAACATCGGGCCGACTCGCCTCGACCTGGGTGCGACCACCGCAGCACAGGTCGAATGCGACATCAGCACCGCCCTCGACGCCAACCTCAACCTGCTGCGCGTGCGGGGCCACATCGGGCACCCGACGCTCTACGAGACGGCCGATCGCCTCGGGATGTTGTTGTGGCAGGACTTCCCACTGCACCGCGGGTACTCGCGACGCGTCCGCAGGCGTGCGATCGACCTGGCCGAGGCAGCGGTCGACACGCTGGCCCATCATCCGTCGATCGTGATCTGGTGCGCCCACAACAGCCCGGTGCCCGAGGGTGCCCCTCACGTCGACGGGCGGCCGAGATTCGGCGGCCCGAGAGCCGCCATGGGCCAACAGCTGCCGACGTGGAACAAGTCGGTGCTCGACCGGTCGGTGAAGCGCACGATCGACAAGGCTGACGGCACCAGACCCGTCATCGCGCACTCCGGACTGTGGCCGCATCCCCCGCAGCTCGACGGAACGGATACGCACCTGTGGTTCGGCTGGCGATGGGGCGACGAGCGCGACCTCGCAAGGCTCTCGCGTCGCATGCCCCGAGCCGTGCGCTGGGTGTCCGAGCTCGGGGCGGCGTCGGTGCCGACTTCGGCCGAGTTCTGCGAGCCCGAGCGGTGGCCCGACCTCGACTGGGACCGCCTCGCGGAACACCACGGCTACGAGCCCGGCCCGTTCGCGAGGAACGTCCCGCCCGAGATGTCGCCGACGTTCGACCACTGGCGCGACACCAGCCAGCGATACCAGGCCCAGCTCCTGCGCCGCCAGATCGAGACCTTGCGCCGCATCAAGTACCGCCCGACCGGCGGGTTCTGCCTGCACTTCTTCGCCGACGCGGCGCCGGCGATCAGCTCGTCGCTCCTCGATCACGAGCGCAACCCGAAGGCGGCGCTCGCCGCCGTGCGCGAGGCGTGTGCGCCAGTCATCGTCGTCGCCGACCGGCTCCCGAGAACCATGGTCGCCGACGAGTCGATAGCGCTCGATGTGCACGTGGTGAGCGACCACCGCCACGACACGCACGGAACGGTCGTCGCCGACCTGACCTGGCCAGGCGGCTCACACCAGTGGCGTTGGTCGGGACCCATCGAGGCCGACGCGGTCACCCGCGTCGGCACACTCAGCTGGGTCGCCCCGGCGGTGACGGGCCCCGCCACGCTCGAGCTCGGGCTCCATGGCGACGACACCGCCAGCAACCGGTACGACACCACGATCACGTCGTGACGACCCCCAGCGGTTACCCGCCCGGTCACCGACCGCAGTAACTTCGGACCCATGGCCACGACCATGAGCCGGCCGAAGCCGGAACCCATCAGCAAGCCGCCTCGCCAGCTCCCCTTCCCGCTCAGCCTCTACCAGACCGCCGTCGGCAAGAAGTGGGTCATGGCACTCACGGGCATCGGCCTGCTCGGCTTCGTGCTCGCCCACATGATCGGGAACCTCCACCTGTACGAAGGACCGGTCGAGCTCCGCGAATATGCCGAGACGCTACGCGACATCGGCACCGAGGTCATCCCGCGCACGTGGTTCCTGTGGGGCTTCCGTCTCGGGCTGATCGCGATGTTCGCCCTCCACATCCACGCCGCGTACACGCTGAAGGCGATGAGCGTGAAGGCGAACCCGAGCTCGAGCGTGCTCGACGGCACGAAGAAGTACGAGGGTGGCCAGGACTTCATCGCCGTCAACTTCGCGGGTCGAACCATGGTGGCGAGCGGCACGATCGTCGGCCTCTTCATCGTCTACCACCTCGCCGATCTCACGTGGGGTGTCCTGCCGTGGGTCGACTACGAACGAGGTGACCCGTACCACAACGTGGTCTCGAGCCTCGAGAACTGGCCAGTCGCACTGTTGTACATCGTGGCCAACATCCTGCTCGCCATGCACATCTTCCACGGCACCTGGAGCCTGTTCCAGAGCCTCGGTATCAACAACCCGAGGTACAACGGTGCCCGCCGCGCCTTCGCCGGCAGCATCGCCGCGGTGATCCTGATCGGGAACCTCAGCTTCCCCATCCTCGTCCAGGCCGGGCTGGTCGACGAGGACAACTGCACGGCGCCGTGCGGCATCACCGGCGAAGAGGTCGAAGCCGAGGAGGCCGGGCAATGATCGGATCACTCGACCCTCGTGTCCCCGACGGGCCCGTCGCCGACAAGTGGACCAACCACAAGTTCGACATGAAGCTCGTGAACCCCGCCAACAAGCGGAAGTTCGAGGTCATCGTGGTCGGCACCGGCCTCGCGGGCGCCTCGGCGGCGGCATCGCTCGGCGAGCTCGGCTACCGGGTCAAGGCCCTGACCTATCACGACTCTCCCCGCCGGGCCCACAGCATCTCGGCCCAGGGCGGCATCAACGCGGCGAAGAACTACCAGAACGACGGCGACAGCGTGTTCCGCCTCTTCTACGACACGGTGAAGGGCGGTGACTACCGCTCCCGGGAGGCCAACGTGTACCGGCTCGCCGAGGCCAGCGTCGACATCATCGACCAGGCCGTGGCCCAGGGCGTGCCGTTCGCCAGGGAGTACGGCGGCCTGCTCGACAACCGGTCCTTCGGCGGGGCCCAGGTGAGCCGCACCTTCTATGCGAGGGGCCAGACGGGTCAACAGCTCCTGCTCGGTGCGTACTCGGCACTCATGCGCCAGGTCGCCGCGGGCACGGTCGATCTGTTGACCCGCACCGAGATGCTCGATCTGGTCGTCGAGGACGGTCGGGCCGTCGGCATCGTCACCCGCGACCTGCTCACGGGCGAGATCGCGTCGCACAGCGCCCACGCGGTCGTGTTGGCCACCGGCGGGTACGGCAACGTCTACTACCTGTCGACGAATGCGATGGCGTGCAATGTCACCGCGGCCTGGCGAGCGCATCGTCGTGGCGCGCTGTTCGCCAACCCGTGCTACACGCAGATCCACCCCACGTGCATCCCGGCGAGCGACGAGTTCCAGTCGAAGCTCACGCTCATGTCCGAGTCGCTCCGCAACGACGGACGCATCTGGGTTCCCCGCGATCCCGACGAGACACGGATGGCGAAGGACATCCCCGAAGCGGAGCGTTACTACTTCCTCGAGGAGAAGTACCCGGCATTCGGAAACCTCGTGCCCCGCGACGTCGCATCCCGAAACGCCAAGACCGTGGTCGATCAGGGCCTCGGCGTCGGGCCGCTGAAGAACGGCGTCTACCTCGACTTCGCCGTGGCGCGTGAACGCGATGGAGTCGAGTCCATCAGGGCCAAGTACGGGAATCTGTTCGACATGTACGAACGAATCACGGGCGAGGACCCCTACGAGCGGCCCATGCGCATCTATCCCGCGATCCACTACACGATGGGGGGATTGTGGGTCGACTACGATCTCATGAGCAACGTCCCTGGCCTGTTCGTGCTGGGCGAGGCGAACTTCTCGGACCACGGCGCCAACCGCCTGGGCGCATCTGCACTCATGCAGGGTCTCGCCGACGGCTACTTCGTGCTGCCCTACACGATCGGCAACTACCTGGCCCCGCTGCTGGGCACGAACCCGCTTCCCACCGACCACGAGTCCTTCCGGGCCGTCAACGCCGAGGTCGCCGAACGAACCCGACACTGGCTCGAGATCAAGGGCACCCGCTCGGTCGACTGGTTCCACCGTGAGCTCGGCAAGATCTGCTGGGACAACATCGGGATGGCTCGAAACAGCGCCGGGCTCGAGAAGGCGCTCAGCGAGATTCCGGCCCTCCGCGAAGAGTTCCACGCCGACGTGCGCATCCTCGGCGGCGACGAAGGCCTCAACACGTCCTTGGAGAAGGCCGGACGCGTCAGCGATTTCTTCGAGCTGGCCGAGCTCATGGCACGCGACGCCCTCACCCGCGAGGAGTCATGCGGCGGGCACTTCCGAGAAGAGAGCCAGACCGACGAGGGCGAAGCGCTCCGCGACGACGACAACTTCGCCCATTCGGCAGCGTGGGAATGGACCGGGTCCGACACCGAGCCCATACGGCACACCGAAGCACTCGAGTTCGAGAACGTGGCGCTCACCCAGCGCAGCTACAAGTAGCAGGGGCAGGAAACGACGTGAACACGATCAATCTCACGCTCGAGGTGTGGCGCCAGAGCGGGCCGGCGGCCGATGGTGGCTTCGTCACCTACGAGGCGAACGACGTCGCCGAGGACATGTCGTTCCTGGAGATGCTCGACCTCGTCAACGAGCAGCTCATCGCCACAGGCGAGGAGCCGATCGAGTTCGAGAGCGACTGCCGCGAGGGCATCTGCGGCACGTGCGGTGTCATGATCAACGGCAAGGCCCACGGACCCGAGAAGGCCACGGCCACCTGTCAGCTCCACATGCGCAAGTTCGACGACGGCGACCACATCGTGGTCGAGCCGTGGCGGGCGACCTCGTTCCCGATCATCAAGGATCTCGCGGTCGATCGATCACCGCTCGACGACATCGTCACGGCCGGCGGGTTCATCGGCGTGAACACCGGCTCGGCCCCCGACGCCAACCTCATCCCGGTGCCGAAGGAGACCGCGGACGCGGCCTTCGACGCGGCTGCATGCATCGGCTGTGGCGCATGTGTCGCGGCCTGCCCGAACAGCGCGGCACAGCTGTTCACCTCGGCCAAGATCCAGCACCTCAACCTGTTGCCCCAGGGTCAGGCCGAGCGATGGAAACGCACTGAGGCGATGGTCGAGACCATGGAGCAGTTCTTCGGATCGTGCACCAATCACGGCGAGTGCACCGAGGCGTGCCCGAAGGAGATCCCGCTCGACTTCATCGCGTACACCAACCGCGACTACGTGAAGTCGAAGATCAAGAACCGCAAGCTCGCCGGTCAGAGCTGAGTAGGCCCGCTCTCGGCGCAGATCGGCGCAAAGGTACGCCGAGACCGCACTACCCTGCCGTGGTGCTCGAACGGTTCGGACTCCAGGCGCTCCGCGGCTTCTTCATGGGCGCAGCCGACATCGTTCCCGGCGTCTCCGGCGGGACGATTGCACTGTTGGTCGGCATCTACGACGATCTCGTCCAGAACGTCAGGGCCGCGGCCGGTGTCCTGGGCCGGGTGGCCCGCGGCGACATCGCCGCGGCTCGCAGCCAGCTCCGTTCCGTCGATTGGGCGTTCCTCGTCCCGCTGGGCGTGGGCATCCTCATCGCGGTCGCCGCGCTCGCCTCGGTGATCGAGCGACTGCTCGAGGACTACCCCGAGGAGATGGCCGGACTCTTCTTCGGGCTCGTCGCGGCATCGATCGTCATCGCGTGGAATCTGCTCGAACGTCGCACCGGCGCCGAGCTCGGGCTGCTCATCGCGGTGGCCGTCGTCGTGTTCGTCCTCCTCGGATACCAGAAGGGTCCCGTCGCGAACCCCTCACCGATAGCGTTCCTCGGCGCGGGAGCGCTGGCGATCTGCGCGATGATCCTGCCCGGCATCTCGGGTTCGTTCCTGCTGTTGATGATCGGCATGTACACGCCGGTCCTCGGCGCGGTGAGCGACCGCGATCTTGGCGATGTCCTGCTCGTCGGTGTCGGTGTCGTCATCGGCCTCGCGCTGTTCTCGAACGTGTTGGGCGTGCTGCTCGACCGGGCGCGCGACCTCACGCTGGCCGCGCTGGTCGGTCTGATGGTCGGTTCGCTACGAGTCCTCTGGCCGTGGCCGAACGGCGTCGGGCTCATCAGCCGGGAGGCCGACGAGGTCGTCGACGGCACCGGCCTCGACTGGCCGAACGCCGACGATGCAGTCATGCCGATCGTGCTCGCCGTCGTCGCGTTCGCCGTCGTCTTCGGCATCAGCCGGGTGGCGGCGAAGCGGGAAACCGGGGTCTGACGATCTCGCCCGCCGATGTCGACTCGACCGCGAGGAGCCGGTCGAGTCGCGGCCACGCTGCAGTCCCCCAACGGTGTGTCCACCAGCCGGTCCCGGCGATCGCGACCCGCTCGGAGCCGATGAGCAGCTCGCCCTCGACCACCGCGCCGACCTCGTAACCGTCGTCGAGTCCGACGATCACGCCGGTTGCGTGCCACTCGACGTCGCTTCCGACCGGCACGCGGTGGCCTCGCGCGTCTCCGAGCAGCTCGGCAGGCGTGTCGACCTCGATGCCGAATGCCTCGAGGTCGGCCGTCAGATGCGTCAGTCGGGTCTGGACCCGGAGCTCGGCCCACAGGCCCGACGCCCGGACCTCGAGATCGGGCCACAGCGGCGCCGATACCTCGGGGTCGATGACGGCGACGAGGGGACGTTCGGTTCTCGCGATCACCGTCCACCAGCCCGCCGCCCCGCCACCGAGCTGGATTCCCATCGACGCCACGACGCCCGCCGCCGGATCTACCAGCTCGAGTGACCACACCTCGTGGCCCGCATCGCTGCTGCGGAGCTGGCGGGCATCGGCCGCAGGGCTCGGCGCGTCCATGGCTCGGGCATCGTAGCCTTCCCGCCATGGACGACTTCCCGACCGAGGAGTGGGTTCGCCGGCTCGATGACGCCGTCCGGGCCGCCGGGGTACACGGCCAGCCGCTGGTGATCGTGCACGAGCTCACCGGGGGGGCCGAACCGTTCCGGTACCTGATTCGAGTCGGCCCCGACGGGTCGACGGTCACCGTCGGAGACGCAGCCGACGCAACGGTTCGGTTCCGCCAGACCGTCGCCACTGCACGCGAGATCCGATCCGGGGAGCTCGCGCCATCGGAGGCCGTGCTGTTGGGACGCGTCGGCGTCGGCGGTGATGCCCGTGTGCTCGTCGCCCACCGCGAGACCCTCGCTGCGCTCGACCGGGCCATGTCGAGCGTCACGACCGGCACCTGATGCCCGAGCTTCCCGACGTCGTTGTCTACGTCGAAGCGTTGGAGCGACGCGTCCTCGGGCAGCCGGTCGAGGCGATCGACGTCCGCGGCATCTCGGTGCTGAAGACCTACGACCCACCACTGGCCGCGGCCCAGGGCAGGACCGTCACCGGCCTGCGCCGGCTCGGGAAGCGCATCGTGTTCGAGCTCGAGGACGAGCTGTTCCTCGTCATCCACCTGATGGTCGGCGGTCGGCTCCGCTGGGCCGACGTCGGCGCGAAGATCCCGGGCAAGGTCGGCCTCGCCGCGCTCCGGGTGCCGACCGGGACCTTGCTGTTGGTCGAGGCGTCGAAGAAGAAGCGGGCGTCGATGTGGCTGCACGCCGGTGAGGACGAGATGCTCGCCGAGCACGACCGGCAGGGTGCAGAGCCGCTCGAGATCGATCGCGACACGTTCGTCGCCAGGCTCACATCCCGAAATCGCACACTGAAGCGTGCGCTCACCGACCCCACCATCTTCAGCGGGATCGGCAACGCCTACTCCGACGAGATCCTCCTGCACGCTCGGCTGTCGCCGGTGCGGCGCACCGCGCAGCTCGACCCCGACGAGCTCACCGCGCTCTACGAGTCCACACAGACCACCCTTCGGATGTGGCTCGACCGCTTCCGCGAGGAGGTCGGCGACGGCTGGCCCGAGAAGGTCACGGCGTTCCGGCCCGACATGGTCGTGCACGGCAAGTACCGCGAGCCCTGCGCGGTCTGCGGCACCGAGGTGCAGCGCATCCGGTACGCCGAGAACGAGGTCAACTACTGCCCGACCTGCCAGAACGACGGCAAGGTGCTCGCGGACCGCTCGCTGTCACGCCTGTTGAAGGACGACTGGCCCAAGACCGTCGAGGACCTCGAGGACTTCCGCGCGTGAGCCGGTCGGAGCGAGCTCCACTCCCCCTGGAACCGAGCGGTGACGTGATCGCAGGGCTCGGCGCCGACGTCCTCGCCTATGCCGACCGGTTCCTCGGCGAACGCACGTCGGCCGCGGCCTCGTCGGCCGGCCACGATCCCGGCCTCATCGAGGACCTGCTGGCCATGCCACCGGCGCACGGAGCCGATCTCGACGACGTGCTGCGCCGTCTCGACCAGGCGATCGCCACCGGATTCGACACCGCCTCCGGACGCTTCTTGTCCTATGTCCCGAGCGGCGCGTTGTACACGTCGGCGCTCGGCACGTTCCTGGGGGCCGTCACGAACCGCTACAGCGGCGCCCCCCACGCCAGCCCCGGCGCCGTGGCCATCGAGCAGAGCGTCATCGACTGGTTCATCTCCTTGTACGGCCTGCCGGCCGGAGCGGCCGGCGTGCTCCTGTCCGGTGGGTCGGTCGCCAACCTGACGGCCACGGTCGCAGCGCGATCCCGCCTCGGCGAGCACTTCGACCACGGCGTCGTGTACACGTCGGAGCGCGCGCATCACTCGGTGACCAAGGCAGCCCGAATCGCCGGCATCCGCCGCGATCGGATCAGACCGATCCGTGCCGACTCCGAGCTGCGCCTCGACCCTGTTGCCCTCCGGGATGCGATCGAGGAGGACCGAGCGAGCGGTCTGCGACCGATGATGATCGTGGCCACCGCTGGCACCACCGACACGGGAACGGTCGACCCACTGCACGAATGTGCGCTCATCGCCCGAGCCGCGGGGGCGTGGTTCCACGTCGACGCCGCGTACGGAGGATTCTTCCAGCTCACCGACCGCGGCCGCGCCCTGCTCGAGGGCATCGAGCTGGCGGATTCGATCACCATCGACCCGCACAAGTCGCTGTTTCTCCCCTGGGGCATCGGCGCCCTCCTCGTACGCGACGAGCAGGCACTGACCGAGTCGCACGAGGGACGGGGCTCCTACATGCAGGACGTGCCCGATAGCAACGAGCTCCCTCACTACTTCGCCCTCGGCCCCGAGCTCACGCGACCGTTCCGCGGCCTGGCCGTCTGGCTTCCGCTCCAACTGCACGGCGTCGCGGTCTTCCGCGACGAGCTCGACCGGATGCTCGATCTGGCTCGGGACGCCGCCGACGTGCTCGGACGGATACCGGGTGTCGAGCTGACGGCGCCTCCCGACCTGTCGATCGTCACGTTCCGGGCGTCCGCCGGCGATGCCGCCTCCCAACACATCCTCGACTTCTTGAACGACTCACGCGAGGTCCACGTCTCGAGCACCACGGTGCAGGACCGATTCGTCGTCCGCATGGCGTTCCTGAGCCAGCGCACCACCGACGGCATCGCCCAACGTGCTGTTGCGCTGGTGCGAGAGGCACTCGATGCCTGGTCGGTCAGATGAGCCCGAGCCCCGAGACGGTGTCGCGCTCGCCGACGAGCTCTCCCGCCGACGCGTCGATCTTCGATCGGCTGAAGTCGTCGATGTCGAGACCCTGCACGATGGTGTAGGCGCCTCCGGCGGTGGTGCACGGGAACGACGAGATGATTCCCTCCGGGAGGTCGTAGCTGCCGTCGGACGGCACGGCCATGCTCACCCAGTCGTCAGCTGCACTTCCCAGCGCCCAATCGCGCATGTGATCGATGGCGGCATTGGCAGCCGACGCCGCCGACGAGGCGCCCCTGGCCTCGATGATCGCTGCACCGCGCTTCTGGACCGTGGGGATGAAGTCGTTCTCGAGCCACGCCTGGTCGTCGACCGCGGCAGCCGCGTTCCGACCGCCGACCTCGGCGTGGAAGATGTCGGGGTACTGCGTGGCCGAGTGGTTCCCCCAGATGGTCATCTTCTTCACATCGTTCACCGTCGCATCGAGCTTGCCGGCGAGCTGGGCGATGGCCCGGTTGTGATCGAGCCGGGTCATCGCGGTGAACTGGCCGGGATCGAGGTCGGGAGCGGCCGACTGCGCGATGAGCGCATTCGTGTTGGCCGGGTTGCCGACCACGAGCACCTTCACGCTGCGGCTCGCGTTCTCGTTGATCGCCTTGCCCTGGGGGCCGAAGATGCCGCCGTTGGCCTCGAGGAGGTCGGCACGCTCCATCCCGGCCTTGCGGGGCATGGCGCCGACCAACAGCGCGTAGTCGGTGTCGGCGAATGCAACATCGGGATCGTCGGTCTTGACCACGCCGGCGAGCAGCGGGAACGCGCAGTCCTCGAGCTCCATGTGGACACCGTCGAGCGCGCCGAGGGCCGGTGCGATCTCGAGCATCTGCAGGATGACGGGCTGGTCGTCGCCGAGCAGCTGTCCGCTGGCGATCCGGAACAGCAGTGCGTAGCCGATCTGGCCGGCGGCGCCGGTGACGACGACACGTACGGGTGCCTTGCTCATTTCATGACCTCCTGGGTCGAAGGCGGCGGGTCTAGAGGCGTTCGACGATCGCTTCGCCGAAGGCCGAACATGCCACCTCGGTTGCACCGTCCATGAGCCGGGCGAAGTCGTAGGTGACGATCTTCTCGCCGATGGTCTGCTCGACGGCTCGGATGATGTCGTCGGCGGCGTCCTGCCAGCCGAGATGTTCGAACATCAACACGCCCGACAGCAGCACCGACGACGGGTTGACCTTGTCCTGACCGGCATACTTCGGGGCCGTGCCGTGGGTAGCCTCGAAGATGCCGTGACCGGTCACGTAGTTGACGTTGGCGCCGGGGGCGATGCCGATACCGCCCACCTGGGCGGCGAGAGCGTCGGAGATGTAGTCGCCGTTGAGGTTCATGGTCGCGATCACATCGAACTCGGCCGGGCGGGTGAGGACCTGCTGTAGCGCGATGTCGGCGATGGCGTCCTGGACCAGGATCTTGTCACCGGGGTCGCCGCCGCAGTCGTCCCACCCGACGGCGACATCACTGAACTCCTCGCGCACGAGCTCGTAGCCCCAGTTCATGAACGCGCCCTCGGTGAACTTCATGATGTTGCCCTTGTGCACCCAGTGGACCCGGCTGCGATTCTTCTTCACCGCGTAGTTGAGGGCTGCTCGTTGCAGCCGCTGCGAGCCGGTCTTCGACACCGGCTTGATGCCGATGCCCGAGTCGGCCCGGATGTCGCGCCCGAAGATGTCGTGGATCGCCGCACGGAGCCGATCGGCCTCGTCGCTGCCGGCCTCGGCCTCGATGCCGGCGTAGATGTCCTCGGTGTTCTCCCGGAAGATCACCATGTCGACCAGCTCGGGATGCTTGACGGGAGACGGCACACCGGTGAACCAGCGGACCGGGCGCAGGCAGACGTACAGGTCGAGGAGCTGGCGCAGCGCGACGTTGAGGCTCCGGAAGCCTCCACCGATGGGCGTGGTGAGCGGGCCCTTGATGCCGATGAGGTACTCCTGGAACGTGTCGACGGTCTCCTGGGGCAGCCAGTCGCCGGTGGCATCGAACGCTTTCTCGCCCGCGAGCACCTCGATCCACTCGATGGTCTTGCCGTACTTCCCCGCCGCGGCGTCGAGCACGAGCTTGGCGGCTGGCCAGATGTCGACGCCCGTTCCATCGCCCTCGATGAAGGGGATGATGGGGTTGTCCGACACGTTGAGCGTCGAGTCGTCGTTGATCGTGATCTTGTCAGCCATGGGGCCGGAGCCTACCGGGGCGAGTGACCTCGGGCCGACCCGAGCCGTTCGGCGATGGCGAGCGCCGTGGCTGACCGGTTCATGGTGTACAGGTGCACGCCGGGGGCACCGCCATCGAGCAACGCCTGGGCCAGTTCCACCGCCGCGTCGATCGCGATTGTCTCCCGATCGGCGTCGGATGCGGCCTCGAGGCGCGCCCAGAGCTCGGCCGGTGTGTGCGTGCCGTTGAGATCGGCGAATCGTTTCACGACCGCGGGCTTGGTGACCGGGAACACGCCGGGGATGATCGGCTTCTCGACGCCCAGCGCAGCCAGCTCTTCGACGAGCTCGAAGTACAGCGTCGGATCGAAGAAGAACTGTGTGATCGCGTAGTCGGCGGCCGCGAGCTTGTCGGCGAGATGGCGCCGATCGTCGCTGCGGCTAGCCGATCGCGGGTGTACCTCGGGGTGGGCGGCGACGCCGATCGACAGGTCGCCGCGGGCGCGGATCAGCTCGACGAGCTCGGACGCGAACCGGAAGTCGCCGGTCGGTGTGGAGCCATCGGCGGGCCAGTCCCCTGCGAGCGCCAACACGTCGGTGACACCGTTGCCGACGTAGTCGTCGAGCAGCGCCTCGATCTGGGCCCGTGTGTGGCCCACGCACGTGAGATGGGCGACGGCCGGGATGGGCCGCTCGGCCGCGATCTCGACGACGATGTCGCGAGTGCGATCGTGACCCTGACCTCCGGCGCCGCACGTGACCGAGACGAAGCTCGGTTCGGCCACCATCAGCTCGCCGATGATCGAGTGCAGCGCCCGCTGGGCCTCGTCGGTCTTGGGCGGGAAGAACTCGAAGGACAGCGTCTGCCCGTCACGAAGCGCCTCGGCGACCGAATTCATCGCGTGAGGATACGCAGTCTGATCGCCGATCAGACGAGCGTGCGTTCGGCGGCCGCGACCGTGTTCGACAACAACATGGCCCTCGTCATCGGTCCGACTCCACCGATGCGCGGCGAGAGCCAGCCGGCGACCTCGGCGACTTCATCGGCGACGTCGGAGACGAGCTTCTTGCCCTCGAACGACACGCCGGCGGCGATCACCGCAGCACCGGGCTTCACCATGTCGGCGGTGACGAGGCCGGGCGAGCCCGCCGCGGCGATCAAGATGTCGGCCTGCCAGGTGAAGGACGCGATGTTCGCGACGCCGGTGTGCACCACACTGACGGCGGCGTTCGCGAGCGGCCGCTTGAGCGTCAAGAGGTTGGCGAGGGGTCGGCCGATGGTGAGGCCGCGACCCACGATCACCACGTGCTGACCGGCGATCGGCACGTCGAATCGGTCGAGGAGCAGCTGGATGCCTGCCGGCGTACAGGCGAGCGGGGCTTCGATGCCCTGGACGAGCTTGCCCAGGTTCACCGGATGGAGCCCGTCGGCGTCCTTGTCGGGGTCGACGCGCAGCAGCGCCGATTCGTAGTCGAGCCCGGTCGGGAACGGATACTGGATGATGTAGGCGTGCACGCCGGGATCGGCGTTGAGATCGTCGACGACCTCGTCGATCGCGGCCTGGGGGGTGGTCGCAGGCAGGTCGACCTGGCGCGACACCATCCCGAGCTCCTCGCAGTCACGGTGTTTCATCGCCACGTAGTTCGCCGACGGGCCGTCGTCGCCGACGAGCACGGTGCCGAGGCCCGGGGTCACGCCCCGCGCCCCGAGCGCGTCGATGCGACCCCGCAGATCGTCCTTGATCTCGCGGGCAAGGAGCTCGCCATCGAGCGTGATCGCAGTCATGGCGCCATCCTCGCGCAGAACCGTCGGCAGACGATCGACGCACTGCCTCCGGCGTGACGCTCCGGCTCCCCGCGCTCAGTGGCGGAAGTGGCGCTCGCCGGTGAAGACCATGGCCATGCCGGCTTCATCTGCGGCCGCGATGACCTCGTCGTCACGGATCGAACCACCCGGTTGGACGACCACGGTGCACCCGGCCTCGGCCGCGGCATCGAGACCGTCGCGGAAGGGGAAGAACGCGTCGCTCGCACAGGCGCCGCCGATGGCGCGGCCGTCAGCCTTGTCGGCGGCGATGCGACCGGCGTCACGGCGATTCTGTTGCCCCGCTCCGATGCCGACTGCCTGGCGGTCCTTCACCATGACGATGCAGTTCGACGTGACCCGAGCTGCCGTTCGCCACGCGAAATCGAGATCGTCCCATTCGGCATCGGTCGGCTCCCGCTCGGTGACGACGCGGCAGGTCGCTCGATCGAACGTCACCCGGTCGGCAGTCTGCACGAGGAGCCCGCCGTCGATCGAACGGAGCTCGAGCAGCGGTGACGAGGGCGTCGCCGCCTCGATGACGCGGAGGTTCTTCTTCTCGAGGAGCTTCTGCAGCGCGTCGGGTTCGAAGGCGGGCGCCACGATGACCTCGGTGAACACCGGGGCGAGCGCCTCGGCCAGCGACAATGGCACGGGTCGATTGACCGCAACGATGCCGCCGAAGGCGGACACCGGATCGCCGGCGTGGGCCAGCGCGTACGCGGTCGTGACATCGGCGTTGGCGGCGAGACCGCACGGGTTCGCGTGTTTGATCACCGCCACCGTGGGGTCGTCGCTGATGCTCCAGGCGAGGCGCCATGCAGCCTCGGTGTCGTAGAGGTTGAGGTACGACAGCGCCTTGCCGCCGTGTTGGACCGCGCCGTCCCACCAGCCCGACCCGGCCGAGAACCGGTAGCGAGCCCCGACCTGGTGGGGGTTCTCTCCGTAGCGGAGGTCCTGAACCCGCTCCAGGCTCAGATGGAGGCTGTCGGGCAGCGCGTCGTCGGCGTCGGAGGACTCGTCGGTGTCGTCGAACCACGAGACGATCGCGGCGTCATAAGCCGCGGTGTGGGCGAATGCCGCCCGGGCGAGACGGCGCCGCGTCGCGGCCGACAGCATGCCGTCGGCCCGCAGCTCGGCGAGCACGATGGCGTAGTCGGACGGGCTGGTGACGATCCCGACGGAATCGTGGTTCTTGGCCGCCGCCCGCACCATCGTCGGTCCGCCGATGTCGATCATCTCGATCGACGGCTGACTGCCGAAGGGGTACAGGTTCGAGACGACCAGGTCGATGAGGCCGATGCCGCGACCGTCGAGCTCGGCCAGGTGCTCGGGCTTCGAGCGATCGGCCAGGATCCCGCCGTGGATCACCGGATGGAGGGTCTTGACCCGGCCGCCCAGCATCTCGGCGGCGCCGGTGAGCTCGGCCACCTCGACCACGTCGAGACCGGTGTCGGCGATTGCCGCGGCCGTCCCGCCGCTCGATACGAGCTCCCATCCGAGGTCGGCCAGGCCCTGCGCCAGCTCGACGATGCCGGACTTGTCGTGAACGGACAGCAGCGCCCGCTTGGTCTGGATGGTCATGGCGCCGATGCTCCTCGGAAGAGAGATGTGGTCGTCATGTCACCGAACCTCGCCGAAGGATCGCCTGGAGGGTTGCCGGATAGAGGCGGCGTTCGACCGTCTTGATCCGCTCGTGCAGGGTGGTGACGGTGTCGGTCGCCTCGACGACGACCGCTTCTTGGGCCAGGATCGGACCGGCATCGACTTCGAGCGTCGCGACGTGCACCGTGCACCCCGTGACCTTGACGCCGTATGCCACGGCCTCCTCGACCGCATGCCAGCCGGGGAATGCCGGGAGCAGCGACGGGTGCGTGTTCACGATCCTGCCCCCGTACACGTCCTGGATCGCCTGGCCGAGAACGGTGCCGAAACCGGCCATGGCGACCAGCTCGATGCCGGCGCCCTCGAGGGCAGCGGTCACGCGCATCGTGTACTCGTCGCGGTCGAAATCGGGCCCGAAGCTCTCGCGTTCGACGAGCACGACGTCGGTGCCGTGGCGGGCCGCCACGTCGACGGCCGGACATGGCCGGTCGACGACCGCCACCTCGACCGTGATGCCGGCGCTGAGGATGGCATCGAGGATGGTTCCGCTGCCGGAGGCGAGCACCGCGAGACGCACGGCGGCAACCTAGCAGCGTCACCAGCGAGGCCAGGGATCGCCGTGTCAGGGGGGTCGACCGGTTAGGTTTTGGTCAGAACGCACACCCAACGGGGGGCCACGAGGCATGGAAATGAAACCAGGACCACTCATGATGCTCGGGGGAGGTGTGCTCGCCGTCATCGGCACGTTCTTGGCCTGGCGTGACATCTTGGGCTTCACCCAGTCGGGCCTCAGCACCGATTCGGCCGGCCTGCAGGGCGTCTTCGTCTTGCTGATCGGTCTGGCTCTGGCCGGCTACGGCGCAGTCCTCTCGTTCGCGCCCCAGGTCAAGCTGCCCGATCAAGTGCTGGGCTTCACCATGAGCCAGCTCACCCTGGTACTCGCATTCGCTGCGTTTCTCGTCGCATTCGGCTTCCAGTTCGCCGAGTTCACCGGCGCCGGGGTCTTCGTGAGCTGGCTCGGCGCCGCCATCGCGGTCGCCGGGAACATCGTCCACCAACGTGGTAGCGGTTCCGACAGCGCCGCGCCCACGTCGTTCTGAGGCAGGGAGCCACCATGCAGAATCTCAAACCAGGGGCGATCGCCCTGCTCGCCGGCGGCGGGTTGCTCTTCATCTCGTCGTTGGTGAACTGGGGGCCCGACACCAGCGGTATCAGCACCGACTTCTTCGGTCTCCAGGGATTGTTCTGCCTGGTCATCGGCGGCGGCGTCGTGACCATCGCGGCGATCCGTGCTTTTGCACCGCAGGTCAGCCTCCCGAGCTCCGTTCTCGGGCTCTCGCTGATGCAAGCCATCGTCGGACTCGGTCTCGCCGCCTTCTTGATCACCTTCGGCCTGCAGTTCGTCGACGGCAGCGAGTTCGGTGTCACCCTCGGGTGGATCGGCTCGGCGGCCATCGTGGCCGGCGGCATCATGGAGAGCACGACCGCCCAGACGAGCTCGGCGCCTCCGACGCCCTTCTAGCGCTCGGGGACGGTGACGCCGTTGTGGACGTCGCCGTCGCCGACGACGGCTCCAGGGCCGATGAGCGAGCCTCCGACGATGGTGGCACCTGCACCGATGACCGCACGGGCCCCGATGATCGATCCCTCGACGATGGCGTGGCGGCCCACACGGGCACCGGGCAACACCAGCGACTCCGTCACCGATGCGTCGTCACTCACCTCGGCACCGCTGGCGATGATCGATCCGTGCACATGCGCGCTCGCGGCGACGCGAGCGTCGTGGGCGATGGCATCGATCGGGTCGGCCCACTGCCCGTCGAGCAGGTCGAGATTGACCCGCCGGTAGCTCTCGGGTGTTCCGGCGTCGATCCAGTACACGTCGGCCTGGTAGCCGAAGAGCACGCCGTCTTCGACCATGGCCGGGAACGTCTCGCGCTCGATGGAGACGGCCCGACCGTCGGGGATGTACCCGAGCGCCTCCGGCTCGAGGACATACGTCCCGGCATTGATCCACCTCGACGGTGCGGTCTCCCGCGGCGGTTTCTCGACGAACCCGAGGACGCGTCCGGTGTCATCGGTCGGCACGACGCCGTACCGGGAGGGATCGTCGACCGGCACGAGGTGAATCGTGCCCATCGCGCCGGTCGACCGGTGTGACGCAACCTGGTCGTGGATGTCGAGCGTCGTGATCACGTCGCCGTTGAGCGCGAGGAACGTCTCGTCGATCCCGACCGCGGCCGCGGCGAACCGGATGGCCCCGGCCGTGTCGAGCGGCTCGGGATCGACCGCATACACGAGCTCGACACCGCACAGCTCGCTATCGGGGTAGGCAGTCTCGAACACCTCGGGCCTGTAGCCGAGCGAGAGCACCGCCCTGTCGACATCGTGACGAGCGAGTCGGGCGACGACCGCCTCGAGCATGGTGCCGTGACCGACCGGCAGCATCTGCTTCGGGGTATCGCTGGTCAGCGGACCCAGCCGGGTTCCGAAACCTCCGACCAATACGACAGCGTCCATCGAGCCAGTGTGACCGATGTACGGGCACTTCCAACCCGGAACCCGTCGGTCACGACCCGAATGCCGAGCACCCCACTCACCGTGGGTGACCCTCGGTTACACGGAGTGGCAATCCGGGGGCCAGCCGGCCTGTTACCGTCTTGATGATGAAGCGGATTCCGGCGTGGCTCCAGTTCCTTCTCGCGGCCGGTGTGGCCGTCGGTGCCGTCTTCGCCGTGATCGCCCTCACCGGAGGGGACGACGACAGCGACACGGTTGCTGCCGACACTGTCGACGACGGCAGCGACACCGGTGCCGCCGGCGAGCCGACGCCGACCCCCGAACCAGAACCAGAGCCCGAACCGACATCGACGCCAGAACCCGAGCCGACGCCGACCCCCGAACCAGAACCAGAACCAGAGCCCGAACCGACGCCGACCCCCGAACCAGAACCAGAACCAGAGCCCGAGCCGACGCCAGAACCCGACGACGAGGAGCCGCTGCCGGTAGGCGAGATTCCCGAGTCGAAGGCGGTCGTGCGCGGCGGCCAGATCTTCCTCGAGGGCGCGGTCCCCGACGAAGCGTCGGCCCAGGCGATCGTCGACCTCGCGACCGACATCCTGGGCGAGGGGAACGTCTTCAACGACTACATCATCGACCCGCGCGCCGACGACCCGAATCTCGGCAACATCACCGTCGACGACCCCGTGCTGTTCGAGAGCAACAGCGACGTGATCGCCCCGGAGTTCGAGCCGCTCCTCAACCAGGCACTCGCCCTGATGTTGCTCCGGCCGAGCGTCACCGTCACCGTCGAGGGCCACACCGACGACATCGGCTCCGAGGGCTTGAATCTGGCGCTGTCGCAGGCCCGCGCCGAGGCCGTCGTCACCTACCTCGTCGACCTCGGCGTCGAACCCGACCGCTTCACGGCCATCGGCAAGGGCGAGCTCGAGCCGCGGGTGCCGAACGACTCCGACGAGAGCCGGGCGCTCAACCGTCGCATCCAGTTCTTCATCGAGAACCTGCTCGCCGACGAGTGATCCCGATCAGAGGTCGGCGACGATCTCGGCCATGAGATCGCATGCTTCGGTCGGGTTGTTCCCGACCTTCACACCGGCTTCGGCGAGCGCCTCCATCTTCGCCTGCGCGGTCCCCTTGCCCCCGGACACGATCGCGCCGGCATGGCCCATCTTCTTGCCCGGCGGCGCCGTGACGCCGGCGATGTAGGACGACACGGGTTTCGACATGTTGTTCTTGATGAACTCGGCTGCTTCCTCCTCGGCCGAACCGCCGATCTCGCCGATCATCATGACCGCCTTGGTCTCGGGATCGGCTTCGAAGGCCTCGAGACAGTCCATGAAGCTCGTGCCCGGCACGGGATCGCCGCCGATCCCGACGCACGTCGTGACACCGATGCCCTTCTGTTTGAGCTCGTACAGCGCCTGATAGGTGAGCGTGCCCGACCGGCTGACGATGCCGACCGGCCCACCGGCCTTGGCGATGTGGCCCGCAGTGATGCCGATGTTGCACTTCCCCGGGCTGATGACTCCCGGGCAGTTCGGCCCGAGCAACCGGACGTCCGGGAAGTTGCGCCGCAGGTCGTTGTAGAAATACGCCTCGTCATGGGCGGGCACCCCTTCGGTGATGGTGACGATGAGCTCGACCCCACCCTCGGCTGCCTCCATGACCGCACCCTTGACTCCCGGGGCCGGGATGAAGATGCAGCTGGCCGTGGCCCCGGTGGCGGCGACTGCCTCGGCGACAGTGGCGTAGATGGGGACACCATCGACGTCGGTCCCGGCCTTCTTCGGATGTGTCCCGGCGACGACCTGGGTCCCGTACTCACGGTTGAGACCGCCGTAGTAGCTGCCCTGTGAACCGGTGAGGCCCTGGTAGACGACCTTCGTGTTCTCGTCGACGAAGATGCTCATCGGGTTCCTCCCGCGAGCTCGACCGCCAGCCGGGCCGCATCGAGCATGGTGGCCTCCATCTGGAGGTTCTCGGACAGACTCGGTTCGAGGATCGCCCGCCCCTGGTCGGCGTTGGTGCCGTCGAGACGGATGACGATCGGGGAGTCGATCTTGACTCGTTTCATGGCCTCGATGATCCCGTTCGCAACCTCCTCACCGCGGGTGATGCCGCCGAAGATGTTGATCAGGATGGCCTCCACGCTCGGGTCGTTGTTGATGACCTCGAGCGCCCCGGCCATGATGTCGGCGTTCGCACCGCCACCGATGTCGAGGAAGTTCGCCGGGCGACCACCCACCTGGTTCACGACGTCGACCGTGCTCATCGCCAAACCGGCGCCGTTGGCGATGACGCCGACTGTTCCCTCCAGGCCGACGTACTGGAGCCCCTTCACGTGGGCTGCGGCCTCGCGCTCATCGCGGGTCTGGGTCTCGTCGTATTGCTGGTACTCCTCGTGGCGGAACGTGGAGCTGCCATCGAGGGTGACCTTGGCGTCGAGCACGTGGACCTGGTCGTCGGGTGTGACGATGAGCGGGTTGATCTCGACGAGGTCGGCGTCGCCCTCGACGTAGGCTCGATAGAGCTTCAACAACAGCTCGACGGCGCCGTCGGTGACCTTGGGGTTCAGCTCGGCTGCCTCGACCCACGCCCGGCACCGATCCTCGGTCAGTCCGTCGACCGGGTCGACCCAGATCTTGGCGATCGCATCGGGATTCTCCTCGGCGACCGTCTCGATCTCGACGCCACCCTCGGCACTCAGCATGCCCAGGTGCTGCTTGGCACTGCGGTCGAGGGTGAAGCTGGCGTAGTACTCCTCGACGATGTCGCTCGCCTTCTCGATCCACACCCGGCCGACGATGTGGCCCTTGATGTCGAGCCCGAGGATGTTCCGGGCGTGCTCACGTACTGCGTCGATGTCGGCCGCGAACTTGACGCCTCCCGCCTTGCCGCGACCACCGGTGTGGACCTGGGCCTTCACCATCACCGGAGGGCCGAGCCGCTCGGCGGCCGCCACGGCCTCGTCGACGGTGAAGGCGATCTCGCCCGGAGAAACCGGCATGTCGAATCCGGCGAAGAACTGTTTGCCTTGATACTCGAACAGATCCACCTGGCTTCTTCCTGGGGTGGGGGTCGGGATGTGTGGTGCCCGATGGGCACCGGGCGATACTAGTGCCGTGATCGCAGACTCCCGCTTTGTGCTGCCGCCCACCGCGGCCCCGATGTTGGTGCTCGGGCCGGGAGCGACTGGCGGCCCGACGGTCGATCACGGCTCGAGGTGGCGGCTGTGAGCCCGGTTGCCCAGGGTCAGACATTCGATCCCCGCCGGGCCGTCATCTTCGGCGTCGCCGCCGTGGCGCTCGGAATCGGTCTCGTCGTCCTGGTCACCCGACTGGCCGGCACCGGCACGATCGACGTGCAGCTCGGAGACGACCGCTTCCAGGAGATCGACGCCGCAAGCCTCTCCGAGGAGATCGACGCCGACGGGCCGGTGTTGTTCCCCGACGCCGGAACCGGCGAGCGCGACATCATCATCCAGCACCTGGGCGACGACGACGAGACCGGTTGGTTCGCGTTCAACGCGCAGATCCCCGGTCGGCCCCGCGAGTGCAGCCTCGTGTTCGACACGGCGCGACAGGTGTTCTTCGATCGCTGCGATGGCTCGCTGACCGTGCCGGCCGACGGCGGAGACCAACCGTCCTACCCGGTCACCGTGATCGACGGCGATCTCGAGGTCGACCTCAATGCGGCCGAACGCGAGGAGGCCGAGTGACGCCGATCGACGTTGCGGCGGCGAGGGCGGCGACGCCGTTCTGCGACGACCACATCCATCTGAACAACGCCGGAACCGCGCTGCCGCCGGGCGTCGTGCTCGACACCCAGGTCGAATGGCTCCGAACCGAGGCCCGTGTCGGCGGTTATGAGCTGGAGGCCGATCGAACCGATCGGATCGCAGCGGTCTACGACTCGATCGCCCGGCTCCTGGGCGCCGACGCCGACGACATCGGGCTCTTCGTCAACGCCACCGACGCCTGGAATGCTGCCTTCGATTCGATCCCGATGGGGGCGGGAGATCGGATCATCACCTCCGAGACCGACTATGCGTCGAACTGGATCGCGTTCCTGGGCGCCCAACGCCGCAGCGGCGTCACCATCGACGCCATCCCGAGGGGCGACGATGGTTCCGTGTCGCTGCCGGATCTGGCGAACCGTCTCGACGACGACGTCGCGTTGGTCGCGATCTCGCACATCCCCACGAACGACGGACTGGTCGTGGACGCTGCCGCCATCGGTGCACTCTGCCGCGAGATCGAGGCGCCCTTCCTGCTCGACGCCTGCCAGTCGGCCGGCCAGGTTCCACTCGATGTGGCCGCGCTGGGGTGCGACTTCTTGTCGGCCACCGGGCGCAAGTACCTCCGGGGCCCTCGGGGTACGGGCTTCTTGTATGCGTCGCCAGCGGCCCGCGAGCGGTTCGAACCTCGTCGCCTCGACCTCACGTCCGCCACCTGGACGACACCGACGACGTATCAACCCCGCGCCGACGGCCGCCGGTTCGAGACCTTCGAGCGCAGCCAGGCCGGCATCGTTGCGCTCGGCGCCGCCGTCGAGCATGCCCTGTCGTGGGGACTCGACGCCATCGACCACCGCGTGTCGATGCTCGGCGAGCGGCTACGCGGCCAGCTCCGTGACATCGGCGCCACCGTGCACGATCACGGCACACGCCGCTGTGGCATCGTCACCTTCACGCTCGACGATGTCGGGCCCGACGCCGTGCGCGACCGGCTGCGGCCCGAGGGGGTCACGGTGTGGGTGAGCGCCGCCACCGCCCTCGACATCGACCGCATCCGTCGTCCCGACACCGTTCGAGCGTCCGTCCACTACTACAACACCGAAGACGAGCTCGACCGTGCCGTCCACTTGCTCGCCGACCTCTGACGAGGGCTCGTCAGGTCACCTTCTCGAGCGGGGCCCACGACAGCAGCAGGTGCTTTTCGCCCACGGTCGGGAAACGCACGTGCGCCTCGGCCTTGTCGCCGCTGCCATTGATGTCGAGGATCACACCTTCGCCCCATGACGCGTGGCGAACGTCGTCGCCGATCTGGAGCCCGATCGTGTGCGCGCCACTCGGCTCGGGGGTGTTCCTCGTGCGCATCGCCGCGTCCACCCGCTCCTCGCGATGCGATCCCCAGGACGAGCGGCCGAGGCGGCTCTGCGAACGGCGCCGTTGCGAGCGACTGCCCTCGGCCTCTTCGACCAGCTCGGACGGAATCTCGTCGAGAAATCGGCTCGGAGGGTTGTACTGCGTCGCGCCGTAGATCGTGCGACTCCACGCATGCGACAAGAACAAGCGCTCCTGGGCCCTGGTGAGGCCGACGTACGCCAGACGCCGCTCCTCTTCGAGCTCGGCAGGTTCACCGATGGCCCGCATGTGCGGGAAGATGCCGTCCTCCATGCCGAGGAGGAACACGACCGGGTATTCGAGCCCCTTCGCCGAGTGGATGGTCATCAACACCACCGAGCTCTCGTCGGGATCGAGCTCGTCGGTGTCGCTCACCAGGCTGACCTGCTCGAGGAACTCCTCGACCGAGTCGACCTCACGGGCGACGCCGATCAGCTCGGCGAGGTTCTCGAGTCGCCCGTCTGCCTCGACGCTGTGCTCGGCCCGGAGCTCGCCCAGATAACCCGTGACCTCGAGCAGGTGCTCGATGAGGGATCCGGGGCCCTGGTTCTCGAGCGCCGACGCCTCGTCGATGATGTCGAGGAACTCGCCGATGCCCTTCAGCGCCTTCCCGCTGACCCCGGCATCGCCGGCTTCGCGCAACGCCGCCATGAAGGTGATGCCGTGACCGGCCGCCTGGACATCGAGCCGGGCGACGGACGAGTCGCCGACGCCTCGTTTCGGCAGGTTCAGCACTCGCTTGACGCTGATCTCGTCGGTCGGGTTCACCACAGCTCGCAGGTAGGCCAGCGCATCCTTGATCTCGCGGCGATCGTAGAAGCGGGTGCCGCCGATGACCTTGTACGGGATACCCACTCGCACGAGGTGTTCCTCGACCACCCGGCTCTGCGCGTTCGTGCGGTAGAAGACCGCCATCTCGCCCCACCGCTGTGCGTCGTGGTCGTGGAGATCGGCCAGGCGGTTGGCCACGAACTGGGCCTCGTCGCGTTCGTCGTCGGCGTGATATCGGACGATGCGGTCGCCTGCCCCCTTGTCGGTCCACAGCTCCTTGGGCTTGCGGCCGAGGTTCTGCGAGATCACCGAGTTGGCCGCCGACAGGATGGTCTGGGTCGATCGGTAGTTCTGATCGAGCAGCACGACCGAGGCATCGGGGAACGCCTTCTCGAACTCGAGGATGTTGCGGATGTCGGCACCACGGAACGCGTAGATCGACTGATCGCCGTCGCCGACGACCATCACGTTGCGATGCTCGGACCCGAGGAGCAGCACCAGCTCGTTCTGCACGGTGTTGGTGTCCTGGTACTCGTCGACCAGCACGTGCTTGAAACGGCCGCGGTACGCGTCGAGCACGTCGGAGTCGGTCTGCAACAAGAGCACCGTCTGCAACAACAGGTCGTCGAAGTCCATGGCGCCGGCCTTGCGGAGGCGAGCCTGGTACTCGGCGTAGACCTCGGCCACCTTCCGTTCGATGATGACCTGGGCCTGATCGCCGTACTGCTCGGGCGAGAGCATGTCGTTCTTCGCCTTCGAGACCTGGGCATGGATCGAGCGGGCGGGAAACCGCTTCGTGTCGAGGTTGAGGTCGCGGAGCACATAACCGGTGAGTCGAACGGAGTCGGCCTGGTCATAGATCGTGAACGACGACGGATAACCCAACCCCTTGGCCTCGCGCCGCAGGATGCGCACACACGCCGCGTGGAACGTCGAGACCCACATCTTGTCGGCGACCGGGCCGATGAGCGCCCGGAGCCGCTGTTTCATCTCGTCGGCGGCCTTGTTCGTGAACGTGATGGCGAGGATCTCGAACGGCGAGACACCCTCGACCTCGACCAGATGGGCAATACGATGTGTGAGCACGCGCGTCTTGCCCGACCCGGCACCGGCCACGACGAGCAGGGGTCCGTCGCGATGGATGACGGCATCGTGCTGGGCCGGATTGAGACCCTCGAAGAGGTCGGGGGAAGGCATCGGAGTCACCCTACTGGCGAGGGCTGACACCTCATGCGACGCTTCGACGGCGCGGTCCTACCGATGGTCGACGAGCAAGCGGTCGCGGAAGAAGTCGAGCACCTGGTCGAGGGCATGCTGGGTGGGATGATCGGGATCGGGCTTCAGGTCGTTCGTCACGCACGAGTGCGCCGACTTGGTGAGGCCGTTCTCGTTGCCGGCGCCCGAGTCGATCTCGACCGCGACGAATCCGTCCCCCAGTTCGCGTCGCAGAGTCTCGAAACGATCGGCGGGCGACATGGCATCGGCGGTGAATCGAAGTCCGAGCACCGAGCAGCCGTCGGTGGCGCGGGCGACGACGACCCGAAGCTCGTCCGGGCTCAGCCCGACCGCCGCCTTTCGCTTCGATCCGAACGGCAACGGCAGGCTCGGCTGGCTAAGCACCGGGGCGACGACAACCGGGTCGACCATCATGGCCAGCGCGAATCCACCGGTGAGACACATGCCGATGGCACCGACGCCCGGACCTCCGCACTCCTCATGGAGATCGCGCGAGAGGTCGATGAGCCAGTCGGTGACCCGAGATCGCTTGTTCTTGGCAAGGAGGTAGAACTCGCGTGACACGCACGTCCTGCTGATCGACTTCAGCGCGTAGCCGGTCGTGATGGGCCGGCCCGACGAGCCGAACAGCGACGGCATCGCGACCGTGCAACCGATGTCGACGACCTTGCGAGCGAAGTCGGCCACCTGCGGGGTGATGCCGGGGATCTCCGATATCACGACCACTGCGGGACCGGCCCCTTTGCGGTACACCGCCTTCGTCTTCCCCCGATAGGTGAGGTCGAGACGCTCGAAGTCGGACAGGTCGTCGAATGACATGCGCCGATCGTACGCCAGCAACGCGCGTGGCCGTCCCCGTACACGACGACAGCCTCTAGCCTCTTGTTCCGATGCCCCGACCGTTCCGATTCTCCCTCGCAGCCAGCTCCATCTCCGATGCCGACACGTTCGTCGAGACCGCACGCAAGGTCGAGGACCTCGGCTACTCGTCGATCGCGATGGCCGACCACCTCGACGACCAGCTCGCACCGCTCATCGCGCTCACGGCCGCTGCCGATGCGACCACCGAGCTTCGCCTGACGAGCCTCGTGCTGGCCAACGACTATCGCCATCCCGCCATGGTCGCGAAAGAGGCCGCGACCCTCGATCAGATCTCGGACGGACGGCTCGAGCTCGGCCTCGGAGCCGGCTGGATGATCTCGGACTACGAACGAGCCGGGCTCACCTACGATCGCCCCGGTGTTCGGATCGCCAGGCTGGCCGAGAGCGTCGCGATCATCAAGGGCCTCTTCGGTCCCGATCCCGTCCATCACGACGGCGTGCACTACACCATCGCCGGGCTGACGGGCACCCCACGGCCCACCCAGACGCCGCACCCACCGCTGATGATCGCCGGCGGCGGCCGCAAGGTCCTCACGCTCGCCGCGCGCCAGGCCGCCATCATCGGCATCAACCCTGGCCTCGCGGCCGGGGTGATCGACGAGCGGGCCGGCCGGTCGGCCACCCCGAGCGCGACCGACCAGAAGCTCGCCTGGATCCGGGAGGCGGCCGGCGAACGGTTCGAGCATCTCGAACTGCAGACGAGGGTGCACGTTGCCGCGATCACCGACGACCGGGACGGCGTGGCGCTGGCGCTCGGTCCCGCGCTCGGTATCGAGCCCGACGAGGCGATCGAGTCGCCCCATGCCCTCGTCGGGACCGTCGACGAGTGCGTGGAGACCCTCCAGATGTGGCGCGAGCGATGGGGCATCAGCTACATCGGCTGGGGTGCCGATGCCTGCGAGACGATGGCGCCCGTCGTCGCCCGCCTGGCGGGCACATGACCGACGACCGGGGTCGGCCCAACCGTGGTCTCGCCCGGTCTCAGGAGGTCGAGCGTCCGAGGAGCGCGAGCAGTCGGCCCGCGCCATCGGTGTCGACCCCGATCTCGACCGGCGCGGCGTAGGCATCGGAGTCGATCACGTCCGCGGCGAGCGGCAGCCAGTAGAGCCTGAGCCATTCGACCAGATCGTCGGGGATCACCTTGTCGCTTCCGATGGCCTCCGCGATGTCCCACCCGTGCACCACGTTCTCACTGACCCGCGCGCCGAGGAGTCGCATCCCGTCGGCATCACCGTCGGGGTGGGTGAACGTACGATCAAGAACGCCCGGCGCCGAGAACGCGTCGCGGGCGGCCAGTGCCGTACCGCGCCATGTGGCCAGGGCATTGGCCCCCAGCACCGACGCGTTGATGTCGCTGTCCCACGCGACGTCCTCGTCCCGGACGAGCGCGGTCATCAGCGCCTCGTTCACGACGACATGGGCGACGATGTCCCGCACGTTCCAGTCGTCGCAGGGCGTGCTCGCCTCCCACTGCTCGTCGGTCACCTCCCGCACGAGCTCGCCGAAGAACGCGAGCGCGGCCGAGAGGATGGCCAGCGGGTCGTCGCCGTCGGCGCTCACGCCGACGGTCGGGATCGGTCGCCTGACCGCGATCCGGTGCGGCTCACTCCCACTCGATCGTCCCCGGCGGTTTCGACGTGATGTCGTAGGCGACCCGGTTGATGCCGCTCACCTCGTTGATGATGCGGCTCGACATCGCCTCGAGGATGTCGTAGGGGATGCGGGCCCAGTCGGCGGTCATGGCGTCCTCGCTGGTGACCGCACGGATGATCGCGGGGTGGGCATAGGTGCGCTCGTCGCCCATGACGCCGACGCTGCGGATGTCGGGCAACACGGCGAATGCCTGCCAGATCTCGCGTTCGAGCCCGGCGTTGCGCAGCTCTTCTCGCACGATGGCGTCGGCGTCCTGGAGGATCGCCACCTTCTCGGCAGTGACCTCGCCGATGATTCTCACGCCGAGACCGGGTCCGGGGAACGGCTGGCGCCAGACGATCTCGTCGGGGAGCCCGAGCTGTGCGCCGACGGCGCGGACCTCGTCCTTGAAGAGGTTCCGCAGCGGCTCGACCAGCTCGAAGTCGATCTCGTCGGGAAGGCCGCCGACATTGTGATGGCTCTTGATCTTGGCTGCATCCTTCGTGCCCGATTCGATGACATCGGGATACAGGGTGCCCTGAACGAGGAAGTGGGCGTCTGTGATGCCGCCCTTCGCCCGTTCGAAGATCCGGATGAACTTCTCGCCGATGATCTTGCGCTTCTCCTCGGGATCGGTGACCCCGGCGAGCGCGTCGAAGAACTCGTCGCCGGCCCGGACGTGGATCAGCTCGATGCCCTGATTGCGGCGGAACGTCTCGACGACCTGCTCGCCCTCGTCCTTGCGCATCAGACCGGTGTCGACGAACACGCACGTGAGCTGCGAGCCGATCGCCTCGTGCACGAGGGCAGCAGCCACCGCCGAGTCGACGCCACCTGACAGGCCGCAGATGGCGCGACCGGTTCCGACCTGGCCGCGGATCGTGTGGACGGCGTGGTCGATGACGTTGCCCATCGTCCACTGCGGCGCGCACCCCGCCTCTCGCCACAGGAACTGCTCCATGACCGCCATGCCGTTGGGGGTGTGCCCCACCTCGGGGTGGAACTGCACGCCGTAGATGCGGCGTTCGACCGATTCGAACGCGGCCACCGGCGCCGCATCGGTCTCGGCGATGGCGGTGAAGCCGTCGGGCACCCGGGTGATCGCGTCGAAGTGGCTCATCCACACCGTCTGCTCGGCCGGAAGGCCGTCGTGCAGCAGCGACGCGTCCGTGCCGGCAATTCGGCGCATCTCGGTGCGGCCGTACTCGCCCTGGTCGTATCGGCTGAGCTCACCTCCGAGCTGGCTGGCGATGAGCTGCGCCCCATAGCAGATCCCCAGTGTGGGGATGTCGAGGTCGTAGATGTCGGGGTCGAGCTCGGGGGCACCGTCGATACGGACCGACTTGGGGCCGCCGGACAGGACCAGCGCAACCGGTCGTCGATCGGCGACCTCGGCCGCGGTGATGTCGTGCGGCACGATCTCGCTGTACACATTGAGCTCGCGCACCCGGCGAGCGATCAGCTGGGCATACTGCGCGCCGAAGTCGACGACCAGGACCGTTGGTTCGTCTTCGGCCTCGCTCAATGACCCATTCCGACACCCTGCTGCTTCTGCAGGTACTTGCCCTCGGTCTGCAGTGACGGCGCCACCATGACCTCGGCCTTCTGGAACTCCTTGAGGTCGCTGTAGCCGCACGTGGACATCGACGTGCGGAGCGCGCCGAACAGGTTCATACGGCCGTCGTTCTCGGTGGCCGGGCCGACGAGGATCTCGCGCAGCGAACCACGCGTGTCGGTGCGGACCCTGGCGCCTCGAGGCAGGGTCGGGTGAAAGGTCGCCATGCCCCAGTGATAGCCGCGGCCCGGTGCTTCTTCAGCCGCAGCCAGGGGTGAGCCGACCATCACAGCATCGGCGCCGCACACGATGGCCTTGGCGACGTCGCCGCCCGTGGCCATCCCTCCATCGGCGATGACGTGCACGTACACACCGGTCTCGTCGAGGTGCCGCATCCGAGCCGCCCGGGCGTCGGCGATGGCCGTTGCCTGGGGCACGCCGATTCCGAGCACACCCCGGCTGGTGCACGCGTGGCCGGGGCCGACACCGACGAGAACGCCGGCTGCACCGGTTCGCATGAGATGCAGGGCGGCCTGGTAGCTCGCGCAGCCGCCGACGATGACAGGCATCGGGAGCTCGCGCACGAACCGCTTGAGATTCAACGGCTCGGCGGTCTTCGAGACGTGCTCGGCCGATACGACCGTTCCCTGGATGACCAGGATGTCCAGCTCGGCATCGAGCACGGCCTGTGCGTACCCGGCCGCGCGTTGGGGGGTGACCGATGCCGACGACACGACGCCTGCAGCGTTGATCTCGCGGATCCGCTCGATGACGAGCTCGGGCTTCACCGGCTCGAGGTACAGCTCCTGCATGCGGCCGGTGGCCTTCTCGGCCGGCAGGTTGGCGATCTCGTCGAGCACGCGATCGGGATCGTCGTACCGCGTCCACAGGCCTTCGAGATTCAAGACCCCGACCCCGCCGAGGTGACCGATCTCGATCGCGGTGGCCGGGCTCACGACCCCGTCCATGGCCGAGGCCATGAGCGGCAGATCGAAGCGGTAGGCGTCGATCTCCCAGCTGATGTCGACATCTTCTGGATCTCGGGTGCGGCGACTCGGAACGATCGCGATGTCGTCGAATCCATAGGCGCGACGACCGCTCTTCCCGAGCCCGATTTCGATCTCCGCCATGGCCCTACTCCTCAGCTCGGCGTGTCGAGAAAGCGCGATTCTACCCAGCCCGGTCGTCGCTGCGGGGAACCCTCAGCCGGGCTGACCGCTCGGTGCGGCCGCGACGATCGCCTGCCACGCGGCATCGACGTGGCGTTGTTCGGTGGCGGGCGAGCCGATGGCCAGTCGCAGGGTGTGCTTGCCGTCGAGCACGGTGTGGGTGAGGAAGATCTCGCCCGAGGCGTTGACGGCCTCGAGGATGGCCTTGTTCACGTCGTCGCCTCCCCGGTGACGGAAACACACCAGGCTGAGCGGCACCGGGGCGACGACGTCGAAATCGGGGTGCTGCTCGACGCTCGCGGCGAAGCGCCGGGCCATGGCCACGTGCCCACGAATGTGCGCCTGCAGACCCGAGGCGCCGTAGTGACGGATCACGAACCAGAGCTTCAGCGAGCGGAACCGACGACCGAGTGACACCTGCCAGTCGCGGTAGTCGATGACGCTGCCCCCGTCGCTCGCCTCGTTTCGCAGGTACTCCGGCAGGATGCTCAGCGCGTCGAGCAGCGGCTCCCGGTCGGCAACGTACAGCAGCGAGCAGTCGAAGTTGGTGAGCAACCACTTGTGCGGGTTGAACACGTAGCTGTCGGCTCGTTCCAACCCGGCGTTGACGAACCGCAGCTCGGGACACACCGCCGCCGATCCGGCGAAGGCGCTGTCGACATGGAGCCAGACGCCGTACTGCTCGGCGACGTCGGCCATGGCCTCCACCGGTTCGATCGCCGTCGACGACGTCGTACCGGTGGTCGCCACGATCGCCATCGGCACCAGACCCGTCGCCACGTCGGCGGCGATGGCAGCCGCGAGCGCGTCGGGCCGAAGGGCATGAGCTGCGTCGACCTCGATCATCCGGAACCGATCGGGCGGGATACCCGCGATGCGGGCGCCCTTCTCGACCGACGAGTGGGCTTGGTTCGATGCATACACGACGTACCGGTCGAGTCCCCCGATTCCGCCGGCGCGTTCTCGGGCCGCGAGCAGGGCGCAGAGCGTGCTGCTCGACGCGCTCTCCTGGATGACGCCGCCGCCCGCTCGGTTCGAGCGGAACCGCTCAGGGAGCGCGCAGAGATCGATCATCCAGTCGAGCATGTGGGTCTCGAGCTCGGTGCAGGCCGGTGATGTCGCCCACATCATGCCCTGCACTCCCAGGCCCGCCGAGACCAGCTCGCCCAGCACCGACGGTCCCGACGAGTTTCCCGAGAAGAAGCCGTAGAAGTTCGGGGACTGCCAGTGCGTGATCCCGGGCATGATCACGCGCTCGAGGTCGGCGAGGACCGCGCCGAACGGTTCGGGATCCTGCGGCGGCCGCTCGGGCAGCGCGGCTCGGATGTCGCCGGGCGAAGCCGTCGACATCACCGGCCGGGCGTCGAGTCCGGCCATGTAGTCGGCCACCCAGTCGATGACGGTGTGGCCGTGCTCGCGGAACTCGTCGGGCGTCATATGTCGGGGCAGGTCGGTCATCGCGCGCTCCTGTCCGACCTAGGGGCGCACGATCGTCTCGTCGCTTCGCGTGGCGATCGCGAGCAACTGGCGGAGCATGGCAGCGGTGGCACCCCAGACGGTGTCACCGTGCAGCTCGAAGAACGTGATCGCGCGCTCGACACCGCCGATGGGCCACAGCTCCTCGCGATAGACCTCGTCGAGCAGCAGCTCGCTGACGGGGACGTGAAGGATGTGCTCGACCTCGTCGAGAGCCGGAACCAGGTCGGGCTCGCGCTCGAGCACGGCCACCTGCGGGTGGATCAGCGTCTGGCTGCCCACGGTGACGAAGCGGTCGAGCTCGCCGATGCGCCGCACGATGGTCGGATCGAGGGCGATCTCCTCGTCGGCCTCGCGCACGGCGGCGTGCCAGTGGGACGCATCGTCGGTGTCGACGCGCCCACCGGGGAAGCTCACCTCGTGACGATGGCTTCGCAGGTGACTGGCCCGTCGAGTGAGAACGACATGGGCCTCACCGTCGAGGTCGTAGAGCGGAATCAACACCGCCGAGTCGCCACGCGACCGGTCGGGCGAACCGAGCAGCCGGCCGTCGCCGCGCTCGGCCAGTCGGCCGGCGAGGCCGGCCAGGTCGATCGCACGCTCGGCAGAGGCAACCGCAGCCCACGGCGGCGCGGAACCCGGCCGTGCACCCTCCGGGCGCGGTATCCGCTGGGGACCACCACGGGCCACCCCGTTCATTCCTCCTCGGCGGCGAGGGACGCGAGGAGCTCCTTCATGCCCGCCGTCTTGAGATTGGCGAGCACACGGCCGGGGGTCTCCTCGGCCCGCTCCCACTCCATCCAGTAGGCGAACAGCTTCTGCGGGTCGGGAGGAGGCAGGTCCATGCGCGCATGGTACCGACCACCGGCTCGATACCCCGACGTCATGGCGTCGGACCGCACGGAAGGGGACGCGAGAGCGCCCCGGCACGAAGCCGGGGCGCTCTCGAAGCGTCGGTTGAAGCGGGTTACATCATCCCGCCCATGCCACCCATGCCTCCCATGCCACCCATCGGGTCGCCGGCGGGCATCGGTGGCCCCGGGGGCTCGGGCTTGTCGGCCACGAGCGCTTCGGTCGTCAACAGCAGCGCGGCGATGGAGGCCGCATTCTGGAGGGCGGCACGGGTGACCTTGGCCGGGTCGATGACGCCGGCCTTGATGAGGTCCTCGTACTTGCCGGTGTCCGCATTGAAACCAGTCGAGCCGGTCGCGTTCTCGACCTCGCGGACGACAATCGCTCCTTCGTGGCCGGCGTTGTCGGCAATCAGCCTGGTCGGAGCCGACAGCGCCGACGAGACGATTCGTGCGCCAGTGGCTTCGTCGCCCTCGAGCGACTTCACCAGCTTGTCGACTGCCTTGCGGCTGCGCACCAACGCAGTTCCGCCACCGGCGACGACACCTTCCTCGATGGCGGCACGGGTCGCCGAGAGGGCGTCCTCGATGCGGTGCTTCTTCTCCTTGAGCTCGATCTCGGTGGCGGCACCGACCTGCACGACGGCGACGCCGCCGGCGAGCTTGGCCAGCCGTTCCTGGAGCTTCTCACGATCCCAGTCGGAGTCGGTGTTGTCGATCTCGGCCCTGATCTGGTTGACGCGGCCGTCGACGTCGGATCGCTTGCCCGCACCCTGGATGATGGTCGTCTCGTCCTTGGTGACCAGCACCTTGCGGGCCGATCCCATGAGCTCGAGCCCGACGCTGTCGAGCTTGAGGCCGACCTCTTCGGCGACGACCTGGCCGCCGGTGAGGGTCGCCATGTCCTGGAGCATGGCCTTGCGACGCTCGCCGAACCCCGGCGCCTTCACGGCAACCGAGTTGAACGTGCCCCGGATCTTGTTGACCACGAGCGTTGCGAGGGCCTCGCCCTCGATGTCCTCGGCGATGATCAACAGCGTCTTGCCGGACTGCATGACCTTCTCGAGCACCGGGAGCATCTCTTGGACGGACGTGATCTTGCCCTGGTTGAACAAGATGTAGGGGTCCTCGAGCACGGCTTCCTGGCGCTCGGGGTCGGTCACGAAATACGGCGACAGGTAGCCCTTGTCGAACTGCATGCCCTCGACGAAGTCGAGATCCATGCCGAACGTGTTCGACTCCTCGACGGTGACGACACCGTCGGTGCCGACCTTGTCGATGGCGTCTGCGAGCACCTGGCCGACGGCGACGTCGGCGGCCGAGATGGCGGCGACATTGGCGACCTGCTTCTTGTCGGTGTCGACCGGAACGGACTGCTTGGCAATCGATTCGACCGCGACGGCGACCGCCTTCTCCATGCCGCGCTTGACGCCCATGGGGTTCGCGCCGGCCGCGACGTTGCGCAGACCTTCGCTGACGAGCGCTTGGGCCAGCACCGTGGCGGTGGTGGTTCCGTCACCGGCGATGTCGTTGGTCTTGGTGGCCACCTCTTTCACGAGCTGCGCACCCATGTTCTCGAAGTTGTCATCGAGCTCGACCTCACGGGCGATCGAGACACCGTCGTTGGTGATCGTAGGTGCGCCGAACTTCTTGTCGAGCACGACGTTGCGACCGCGCGGGCCGAGCGTGACCTTCACCGCATCGGCGAGCTTGTTGACGCCCGCCTCGAGCGAGCGGCGAGCCGACTCGTCGAATTTGAGTTCCTTTGTCATGTTGTGGCGACCTACTTCACGATCGCGAGCACGTCGCGTGCGCTGAGGATCAGGAGGTCTTCGCCGCCCGAGTTGATCTCGGTGCCGCCGTACTTGCTGTACACCACGGTGTCTCCGACGGCGACATCGACGGGAATGATCTCGCCGGTGTTGTCGGAGCGCTTCCCGGGACCTACGGCAAGGACATCACCCTGCTGGGGCTTCTCCTTGGCCGTATCGGGGATCACCAGGCCACTGGCGGTGGTTTCTTCCGACTCGCTGGGCCGGACGACAATCCGGTCTTCAAGGGGTTGCAGGTTCATCTCGAGCGTGCCTCCATGGGCGCTAGCACTCTGATAGGACGAGTGCTAACGATACGCCCCTACCCCCCGCTTCACCAACGCGCCGGAGGTGATTCCGATCGGCGCCGGTTCCGAGCTCAGAGCCCGAAGATCGACAGCGACGGATCGGTACCGAGGTCGAGCGGCGAGGGACCGGAGGCCTGGAATCGGCGCCAGCCCGCAGCGGCGACCATCGCGGCATTGTCGGTGCACATCGATCGGCTGGGCAGGAACGCCTGGTGGCCCCCCGCCATGGAGAGATCGAGCGCTCGTTCCCGCAGCGACGAGTTCGCCGCCACTCCCCCGGCCAGGCACAGTCCCCGCGCATCCTCTTGTTCGATCGCCCGCTGGGCCTTCGTCAACAACACGTCGACGACGGCCTCCTGGAACGATGCCGCGATGTCGGCCGGATCGGACTCGGGGTTGGCGCGGACATGGTTCACGACGGCCGTTTTGAGCCCGCTGAACGAGAAGTCGAGCCCGTCGCGGCGCATGGCCCGCGGGAAGTCGACCGCGGCGGGGTCGCCCTCCATCGCCAGCAGGTCGATGGCCGGCCCACCGGGATAGCCGAGGCCGAGGAATCGGGCGACCTTGTCGAAGGCCTCGCCGGCGGCGTCGTCGAGCGTGCGGCCCAGGACCCGGTACTGGCCGTGGTCCTCCATGAGGATCAACATCGTGTGACCGCCGGACACGAGCAACACGACGAGGGGGAGCTCGAGATCGGGCTCCTCGAGGAACGACGCATAGAGGTGGGCTTCGAGATGGTTCACGCCGATGAACGGCACGTCCCACACCAACGACAGCGCCTTGGCGGCACTCAGCCCGACGAGCAGCGCGCCGATCAGCCCAGGCCCGGAGGTTGCCGCCACCAGGTCGATGTCCTTGCCCTCGACCCCGGCCTCGACGAGGGCATCGGCGACCACCGGCACGATGAGCTCGACGTGGGCTCGGCTGGCGATCTCGGGGACGACCCCGCCGAAGCGGGCATGCAGGTCGACCTGGCTGCTCACCACCGACGAGAGGATGGTGTTGCCGTCGACGAGCACGGCGGCCGCGGTCTCGTCGCACGAGGTCTCGATGCCGAGCGTGCGGAAGGTCATCGCCCACCTCCGATCGCGGCCTGGGCCGCGACGCACCGCTCGATTCCGGTGATGCGGTCCTTCGTCTCGCTGCCGAGGAGATCGTGGAGCCACATGATGAGTGCGTCGGTCCGACCGTCCGGGTCGTCGTAGTAGTCCTTGCGGACGCCGACCGGTGCGAACCCGAACCGACGGTACAGGGCCAGGGCGGCGTCATTACCGACCCGTACCTCGAGCGTCGCGGCCTCACAGTCCGCGCCGATGGCCCGCCGCAAGAGGTCGGCCACGAGGGCCGTGGCGACCCCTCGGCCCTGCCACGACGGATCGACGGCGACCGTGGTGATGTGGGCATCACTCACGATGACGAGCAGTCCGGCGTGGCCGACGACCATGTCGTCGACGCGCGCCACGACGTGGATGCGTGTCGGGTCGGTGAGACCGTCGAGATAGAGCCTCCGGGACCACGGCCGCGGATAGACCCGCGCATCGATCTCGGTGACGGCGTCGACATCGCCGGTGTGCATCGGAGCGACCACGGGTCGCGCCGCGCCGCGAGCGTCGGTGGTCCTCATTGGGACTCCCGGGTCTTCCAGTTGATCTCCGCGTCGGGCTTGCGGAGATAGAGCGGACGCAGCTCCCATGGGTTCACGAACTCCTCCCGGAGGGCTCGGGCGTGGGCCAGCTGGACGAGTGAACCCGCCGACGGGTGCGACAGACCCTGCTCGACGATCTCGACCTTGTGGTCGCGTTCGAAGTGGTCGCGGTAGCGCAGCGCGCCGTCACCGACCAGCAGACACTCGCCGCCCTCGGCCTGGATCTCCGACGCAGCCTGTTGTGGCGTCCCGACCTTGGGCTCGGACACCCGCTGTACGCCCGCGGGCACCTGGCGGTAGAACGCGTAGAACACCTCACCACGGCGGGCGTCGAGCGTGGCGATGATGAGGCGGGGCGAGAATCGGACCGGGAACGCGACGAGATCGAGGCTCGACACCCCGATCATGGGGACGCCGAGTGCGTAGGCCATCGATATCGCCGTGGCGACGCCCACACGGAGGCCGGTGTACAACCCGGGGCCGAGGTCGACCGCGACCACGCTGATCTCGGAGAGGTCGATGCGGGCCTGCCTGCGAACGAAATCGATCTGGGGTGCCAGTGTCTCGGCGTGTTGGCGGCCCCGGACCGAGTGCGCCGAGGCGAGCACGCCCTCGTGGCCGCCGATGGCGCACCCGACCTGGTCGGTGGCGGTTTCGATGCCGAGGATCAGCACGGTTCGACCGTCCAGTCGGCGACACGTTCCCGGAGCGCCCGCGAGCGGGCCGACCAGCGGGGCCCGGCCGCGCTGAGCCGCAGCCGTCGATCGTCGGGTTCGTCACCGAAGGTGAACTCGACCTCGAGATAGTCGCCCGGTAGCGCCTGGACGATGACGTCCCCCCATTCGATGAGGGTCACGCTGTGGTCGTCGAGCAGTTCGGGAATCGCGAGATCGACGACCTCGGAGAGCTGTTCCAGCCGGTACACGTCGAGATGGTTCACGACGAGCCGGCCCCGGTACCGCTGGGCCAGCGCGAACGTCGGGCTCGTCACCGTCTCCTCGACGCCCAATGCCGCCGCGAAACCCTTCACGAAGACCGTCTTGCCCGCGCCGAGGTCACCCTCGAGCAGGACGAGGTCGCCGGGTGACACCAATCCCGCGAGAGCCGCGGCGATCGAATGCGTGTCCTCGACGGATGACGACATGAGGGTGATCACTGCGACCACGGTGAGCTAGGTGCCACACCAAGATGTTACTGGTCGGCGACGCGACCCCTCGGCTGGCCTCCGGTGCTCTTGATCGCATCCTCGACCACAACGGCCACCAGCGTTCTCACCCAGTCGAGCTCCGCGTCGACATGGCCGGTCGCGGCCACGACGAGCGCGTCGCCGTCGGTTCGCAGATGGGAGGGCACGAGCGCCCGCGCGAACCCGTCGTGGCCGCTCTGAGCCGCAAGGGAACACCCCTGTTTGTCGAGCGCGGCATTCGTGACGACGACGCCGATCGTCGTGTTGGCGAAGGGGTCACCCGTCTCGGCGGGCCGCACCGTTCCGGCCCGCACGCCCGCCGCTGTGGCGCCGTCGTCGATGCTTCCCGCCGCGTTCACCGCGACAAGGGCGGCGACGACGAGCTCGCCATCGCGGTGCACTGCGCCACCGAGCCCCGCGAAGCGGGCCTGGTCGGGGCCGCGCCACTTGTCGACCCGTGCGCCGGTACCGGCCCCGACCAGGCCGAGCTCGACCGGTCGGTCGTCGGCCAGCTCCGCGGCGCGATACCCGTCGGCCGCAGTCGGACGAACCGACGGGTCGCCGACGCCGAGGTCGAACAGGCTCAGACCGACCACGATGGGCACCCGACCGGCCGACGTCGGGAAGCCCCGGCCGTGTTCCTCGCACCACGCCATGACGCCGTCTGCCGCAGCCAGCCCGAACGCCGAGCCCCCGCTCAGCACGACCGCGTCGATGTGTTCGACCATGCGCTCGGGAGCGAGAAGCGAGAGCTCTCGGGTGGCGGGGGCGCCACCGCGAACTTCGCCCGACGCCACCGTGTCGGGCGGTAGGAGCACCACGGTGCACCCGGTGATCGCGGCCCGATCGGTGACATGGCCGACCCGCACACCGGTTACCTCAGTGATCACCCGCGGACCCTACCGCCCCCCGCACCCACGATTCCGTTCCGGGGGTTGCTCGGGTCTCCGGATAGCCGCGCTCGTCACCTCGACGCGAGCTCGTCGAGCTCGGCGTCGTAGCGGGGCGCGAGAACCGTCCAGTCGTATCGGAGCATCTCGGCGCGCAGCGGGCCCAGTCGCTCCTGGAGATCGGCCGTGTGGGTGAGCGCGTGCCGCAGCGCCTGCCGCAGCTCCCCGTCGGCATACAACACGTCCGCGTGGAACCTCGGCGGGACGACCTCGGGGTAGCTCAGTCGGTCGGGCAGCACCGGAACGGCCCCCGCTGCCATCGCCTCGACCATCGCGATGCCGAAGAACTCGTGGTGCGCGGCGGTGACGACGACATCGGCCCGAACCAGCAGATCGAGGTATTCATCACGGGGGAGCTCTCCGACGTGCACGACTCGGTCGCCGAGCAGCGCTCGCACCTGGTCGAACTCCCGAGGGTGGACCCGTGAGTTCTCGCCTGCGAGGGCCAGCTCGAACCCGAGCCCTTCGGCTGCGAGCTTCGCCAGGGCCTTGAACACCGCCTCGGGGTTCTTGTCGTGATCCCATCGCTGGTTCCACAGGACGA
>Ga0224508_10000487_pt1 | contig 39338 bp, 33 predicted proteins | sample SF_Jan12_sed_USG_4_FD_170157 | JGI IMG/M metagenome (GOLD analysis project Ga0224508, IMG submission 170157) | Sediment microbial communities from San Francisco Bay, California, United States - SF_Jan12_sed_USGS_21 | ecosystem: Environmental > Aquatic > Marine > Sediment | place: USA... | reverse complement strand
ATACGATCCAGCAGTGGTCCGGGAATATTCATACTATTCGAAGTGGCGACGAACATGGTATCTGACAGGTCGAACTCGACCTCCATGTAATGATCCGCGAAGGTATTATTCTGTTCCGGATCGAGCACCTCGAGCAGCGCCGACGCCGGGTCACCACGGAAATCCATCGCCATCTTGTCGATCTCGTCGAGTAAAAACAGCGGGTTCCTGACCTTCACCCGCGACAGGTTCTGGATAATCTTGCCGGGCATCGATCCGATATAGGTGCGGCGATGGCCCCTGATCTCGGACTCGTCGCGCACGCCGCCCAGCGACATGCGTGAGAACTTCCGATTGGTGGCGCGCGCAATTGAACGGCCGATCGAGGTCTTACCAACGCCCGGGGGGCCTACCAGGCACAGTATGGGGCCTTTCAGCTTGCGCACGCGCTGCTGAACCGCGAGATATTCGAGAATTCGTTCCTTAACCTTTTCCAGACCATAATGGTCCTCTTCCAGCACCTTTTCAGCCTGTGCCAGATCGCGCCGGATCTTCGACCGCTTTTTCCACGGAACGCTTACCAGCCAGTCGATATAATTACGCACCACGGTGGCTTCGGCTGACATTGGCGACATCATTTTCAGCTTGTTGAGCTCGGAATCGGCCTTTTCGCGGGCCTCTTTCGGCATCCCGGACTCTTCGATTTTCTTTTGCAGATCTTCGACTTCGTTTGGCGCATCGTCCATATCGCCCAGTTCCTTCTGAATCGCTTTCATCTGCTCGTTCAGATAGTACTCGCGCTGACTTTTTTCCATCTGCTGTTTTACGCGCCCGCGAATGCGTTTTTCGATTTGCATCAAATCGATCTCGCCTTCGATTTTGCTCATGATGTGTTCGATGCGTTCACGCGGGTCCTGAATTTCCAGAATCTCCTGCTTCTCGTCGAGCTTCAGCGACATGTGCGCGGCAATCGTATCCGCGAGTCGACTGGGGTCGTCGATACCGGATAAGGAGGTCAGAATTTCAGGCGGTACTTTCTTGTTCAGCTTGACGTACTGGTCGAACAGATTCAAAACCGAGCGTAACAGTACCTCGGCTTCGCGGTCGTCAACCAGGCTGGACTTGTCCAGCATCTTGATCGCGGCGGAGTAATATTCGTTGGTTTCCAGCAGGCTTTCGACCACGACGCGATCGCCGCCTTCAACCAGCACCTTGATGGTGCCATCGGGCAGCTTCAGCATTTGCAGTATGGTAGACAGGGTACCGATCTGGTACAGGTCCTGTTGACCCGGGTCGTCGACCTCGGCATTTTTTTGCGCCAGCAGCAGAATTTTCTTGTTGTCGGCCATTGCCGCTTCGAGCGCGAGGATGGATTTTTCACGGCCCACGAAAAGCGGGATTACCATATGCGGATAGACGACGACGTCACGCAACGGTAAAACCGGGATTAATTGCCTTTCCTGTTGTTCGTCGAGCTGATGGTTCTGAAAGTCTGACATAAATGCCTCTAGCTTGAAGTCTCGAGTTTATATGGGTGTCGAAAATCCGAATTCAACCCGGCTCTCAACCTGCGGTCGAGGCCTACTCGTCAGAAGCCACGCGCTGCATTTCTCCGCCCTCGTAAATGACATAGGGCTGGGCATGACCTTCGATGACCGCGGCGTCAACTACGACCTTGCTGACGTTATCCATCGCAGGTAAATCGTACATGATTTCCAGCAGGGTATTTTCCAGAATAGTGCGTAGTCCACGAGCGCCGGTTTTTCGCTCCATCGCTTTCTTGGCGACAGCTGCTAGCGAATCCGTGCGAAACTCGATTTCGCAGCCCTCGATTTCGAACATCTTCTGGTACTGCTTGGTAATCGCATTCTTGGGTTCGGTCAGAATCTGCACCAGCGCGTCTTCGTCGAGTTCTTCAAGCGTGGCAACCACCGGCAGACGACCGACGAATTCGGGGATCAGTCCGTACTTGATCAAATCTTCGGGTTCCACCTTGGCGATGACTTCACCGAACAGGTCCTTTTTATCCTTGCTTTTAACATCGGCACCGAATCCGATTCCGCCTTTTTCAGAGCGGTTCAGAATCACTTTGTCGAGCCCAGCAAATGCGCCGCCGCAGATGAACAGTATCTTGCCGGTATCGACCTGGAGAAATTCCTGCTGCGGATGCTTGCGACCGCCCTGCGGCGGTACCGAGGCGACAGTACCTTCGATCAACTTAAGCAACGCCTGTTGCACGCCCTCGCCGGATACGTCGCGGGTGATCGAGGGATTATCCGACTTGCGCGAGATCTTGTCGATTTCGTCGATGTAGACAATTCCCGTTTGTGCTTTTTCAACGTCGTAATCGCATTTCTGCAGCAATTTCTGAATGATATTCTCGACATCTTCACCAACGTAACCGGCCTCGGTCAGCGTGGTCGCGTCGGCGATCGCGAAGGGAACATTGAGCAGTCTGGCCAGCGTTTCGGCGAGCAGGGTTTTGCCCGACCCGGTAGGGCCTATCAGCAGGATATTGCTCTTGGAGAGCTCGATATCGTCCTTGACATGCCCTACTTCGAGGCGTTTGTAATGATTGTAGACCGCGACCGAAAGCACTTTCTTGGCGCGACTCTGGCCGATGACGTATTCATCGAGCACTTTGAAAATCTCATGGGGGATCGGCAGCTTGCTTTCGGCGTCCTCTCCGTTTTCGTGGATTTCCTCGCGAATGATGTCATTACACAGGTCCACGCACTCATCGCAGATGAAAACAGAAGGCCCTGCGATCAGTTTTCTTACCTCGTGCTGACTTTTGCCGCAAAACGAGCAATAAAGCAGCTTTTCATCCTTATTCTTGGATCTATCGTCACTCATACTCAACTACCGAATCCTAGTGCCCAATTGATCTGATAATATTAGACCGAACCGACAAGCACAACCGAAAAAAACGCTTTTTGACTGGCGACTCACAGATTAGGCGCGTCAGCTTACCTATTCTGTGTCGCTGTTCTCATCAGGGTCGGCACGCGAGGACAAAACTTTATCAATTAATCCGTATTCGACAGACTCTTCGGCGCTCATAAAGTTGTCACGCTCGGTATCGCTATCGATAACGCTTTCTTTTTTGCCGGTATGTCCGGCGAGCAGTTTGTTAAGCCTCGAACGCACCGCCAGTATCTCCTTGGCATGAATTTCGAAATCGCTCGCCTGACCCTGGAATCCACCCAGCGGCTGATGGATCATGACGCGCGAATGCGGCAGGCCATAACGTTTTCCACTACAGCCGCCGGCCAGTAAAATCGCGCCCATGCTGGCGGCCTGGCCGGTGCACAGCGTGCTCACGTCCGGCTTGATGAACTGCATGGTGTCGTAGATCGCAAGTCCCGCGGTTACCGAACCGCCGGGGCTGTTGATATACAGCGAAATATCCTTATCGGGGTTTTCCGACTCGAGGAACAGCAATTGAGCCACGATCAGGTTGGCCATGTGATCCTCGATCGGCCCGACCACGAAAATGACGCGCTCCTTGAGCAGGCGCGAATAAATATCGTAAGCGCGCTCGCCACGGGCGGATTGCTCGACGACCATCGGCACGAGGTTTGCCTGCGGGTCGGTCAAGCCGCTCATCATCGAAATTAATTCGGCACTGCGAAGATTATCTTTCATGGGGTCCCTGCATCATATGGGTGGATTTAAACGTTACCGTTCATCAGGTTTTCAAAGCTTGACTCTTTATCGGCAACCGTGGCTTTTTCCAAAATATGGGCAACCACCTGATCTTCAAGCACCATGCTTTCCAGGCCCGAACGCGCCTGCTGATTTTGCCGGTAATAATCGCGCACCTGATCAGGCTGCTCGTAAGCGATCGCCATTTCTTCGATGGTAGAATCGACAAGTGCCTGATCCAGCTCGATATTTTCCTGCCGAATCACTTCTCCAATCAACAAGCCAAGTTGCACCCGACGGGTCGCCTCTTCGCTGAAGAGTTGGTCAGGCAGACTGCTTTCGTCCATCGCGGCGGCGTTTTGCCCCATGCGCTGCATCGCCTGTGCTCGCAAGGATTTCACTTCCTCCGCAACCAAAGCGCTGGGCGCGATGATCTCGTTGTGTTCCAGCAACCCGGTCATCACCCTGTTCTTGAGTTCCATTTTAAGCCGGTCGTTCTTCTCTTTTTCCATATTGGCACGAATATCGGTCCGCATTTTATCGAGGTCGCCGTCCTCGACACCGAATCCCCTGGCAAATTCCTCATCCAGCTCCGGCAGCTCGGGTTTCGATACCTGGGTTGCCTTGAGGGTGAACTCAGCCGTCTTTCCAGCCACGTCCTGGCCGTGATAATCCTCGGGGAAATTGACCTCGACTACCTTTTCCTCGCCTTCCTTGATTCCCTCGAGCCCCGCCTCGAATTCGGGCAGCATCTGCCCGGCGCCTATCTCGACCGGCATATCTTTGCCGGCGCCGCCTTCGAATATCTCACCTTCGATGCGACCTTCGAAATCGACCATCACCTGAAACCCCTTTTTAGCCGCAGCCTTGGTTTCCTTCCAGCCTTTGCGCTGTTCGCGCAGTTTTTGCAGCATATCATCGAAATCCTTGTCGGTTATCTCGACCAGCGGCTTCTCCACCTCAATACTCTCCAGCTGCAGCTGCTCGACCTCGGGATAGACTTCGAAGGTGGCGGTATAGGACATATCCTGCTTTTCTTCACTGCTAACCGAATCGATGCTGGGCATGCCGGCCGGGCGCACTTTTTCCTGGACCAGGGCTTCCTGGTAGCTGGATTCGATGACGTCGCCGATCACTTCCTGGCGTACGTGCCCGCCGAATTTCTGCTGTACCACCTTTAGCGGCACCTTGCCAGGACGAAATCCGTCGATTCGAACTGTTTTACTCAAATCCCTGAGTTTTTTCTCTACCGCCTCGTCAACGCGCTCGGACGGTACCTGCACCGTCATTTTACGTTCCAGGCCCTCAAGGGTTTCGATTGATACTTGCATGTTGAAATCTCGTGAATAATTAACTGAGAGATAAATTAATAAACGACCGGTCGAACTCAGGCGCCGATATCGGAGAAATGTTGCGACACTGGGCGATGCCCCAAAAAGTGGCGCGGATTATACCCACGTCGATACCAGTTGTCAGCCAGTTTTTCTGCCATTTTGGGGCTACCAATTCGCCTACAGGGGCTATAATTAGCAGAGTTACACCTGGTTAAACCAGAGTTACAACTTGTCCGAATTGACAACATCGATGCAGTATCGGGATTTGAAGGCTAAAAACTGTGATTTTACGGCACTGATGCACAGGACCAGATTTCAGGAACGGGCGTCATGAAACACCTCGGCAACCCCGTCAGCAAGCGAGGAATCGCGCGCAGGCTGATCCTTGCAATGGTCCTTTTCAGCTCGCTAATCACTTTAATCGTCACCGCGATCCAGCTGTATCGAGACTATAACCGTGACCTGCTGCTGATCGACTCGCAGTTGAAACAGATACAGGACGTTCATATTCGCAGTATTGCCGGCAGCCTCTGGTTACTCGACGAAAAGGGAATGCAAATCCTGGTCGACGGTATTCTGCAGCTCCCCGACATCCTCTATCTCGAAGTTTCCGACGGTGAACGCATCTGGGCCTCGGCCGGCGTCAAGCAAACCGAAAACATGATTCTGCGCGAGTATTCGCTAACCTACCAGCATCTAGGGCGCGATCAGCAAATTGGCAGCATGACCGCGGTGGCAACGCTGGAAAGAGTTTATCAACGCCTGATCGACAAAACCGTCGACATACTCATCAGTAACGCCATCCGCACATTCCTGGTGGCCGGATTCATCCTGCTGCTGTTCTACTTCCTGGTGACCAGACACCTGGTCGACATCGCCGCTTTCGTGCGTGCACAGGACCTCGAGCAGGAAGGCGAGCCGCTGCGCCTGGATCGCAAGGTCAGCCAGCCGGCAAAGCGGGACGAACTTGACCTGGTAGTCGACGAATTGAACCTGATGCGAGACAGTCTGCAACGGACCTTTGCCAATCTCAGGGACAGCGAGGCCAAGTACCGCGAACTCTATGACACCATGGCCCAGGGCGTTGTGCATCAGGACGTGGAAGGCAAAATTATCTCGGCCAACAGTGCAGCCTGCGAAATTCTCGGGCTGACGCTCGATCAAATGCAGGGCAAATCGTCGCTGGACCCGGAATGGAGAACCGTTTACGAAGACGGCCGTGATTTTCCTGGTGCTTATCACCCGGCGATGAAAGCATTGCGCATCGGCAAAAGCGTCGATGATGTCATAATGGGCGTATACCATCCTGAGCAACAGCGTTATCGCTGGATTATCGTCAATTCGAAGCCCCAGTTTCTGCCGGGAGAAAGCAGGCCATACCAGGTTTACAGCACTTTCACCGATATCACCTACCGCAAACAGGCCAGCGAGGAACGAGAACAGCTGATCGGCGAACTCGAAATCAAAAACAGGGAACTGGAGCGCTTCGTTTACACCATATCCCACGAGTTGAAAACACCGTTGGTCACGATAGCCGGGTTTTCCGGGATTCTGATCAACGACTTCGACGAGGGCGACAAGGACAAGCTAACCAGCCACCTGCAACATATCACCGGTGCGGTGGATACGATGTCGGTCCTGCTTGACGAACTGCTGGAATTGTCGCGCGTCGGCCGGATCATAAATACGCCCGAAACGGTGTCGATGCGGGAACTGATCCAGGATGTCGCCAGGATGGTTGGACGCCAGGCCGCGGAACGTGGGGTTAAAATCGAAATCTCACCCGGCATGCCGGATGTATTTGGCGACAAGATTCGCCTGCGCGAGGTGCTGCAAAACCTGACCGAAAACGCGATCAAATTCAGCGGTAACCAAGCCGAGGCCCGAATCAAGGTCGGCTGGCGAGATGAATCTCCGGATCCGGTTTTTTATGTTCAGGACAACGGTCACGGCATCGATCCTTCCTATCACGAAAAGATTTTCGGGCTGTTCGAGCGTCTCGATCCGCATGTTGAAGGTACCGGCGTTGGTCTCGCACTAGTACAGCGCATCATGGAAGAGCATGGTGGAAAAGTATGGGTTGAGTCGGAAGGCGCCGGAACCGGCAGTACTTTCTGCTTCACAATACCCCGACAGCCGAACGATTAGATCGTCTCAGCCGGCGCAGAGTTATGGATTGCCATAATCCGGTAGGGCCTTTTCATATATCGCGGCAAACGTCCCATCCCGCTTCATATCCTTGAGAACCCGGGCAAACCCCGGGACCAGACTTTCATGCTTTTTATTCAGGTAGATAAACATCGGCAGCTTGATGATGGGCGGATCGATAGGGAAAATGTCTAATCCCAGTTGTTTTAATTTCCAACTACCCATGGCGCGATCGAGTATCGCAACCTCTACCCGGCCCTTATCGAGCAAGTTGAACAATTGTTCGTAATCATTAGCCCGTGTCACCAGTTTTGCGCCCGCCACATTTCGCTCGACGATTTGCCAGCCGTTAATTATACCCACAACATATGGGTTCAGGCTCTTCCAGTCGGACAAAGTGATTGAAGGGTCTCTCGAGTAGGCCATAAACTCGAAGTCGAAAACCTTTTCCGGGACTCGCACCAGGTTGGGAAACTTTTTTTCGACCGCGCTGGTACGAGCGATATTGCCGTCATCGACTCCATCGTTAGTGGAAACGAGAGATCTTCGAGACGGCAACCAGACCAGTTTAACCTCGATATTCAATCGCTTAAAAATTTCCTCAACCAGAAGATTGTAAAGTCCACTGCCATCTTCAAAATACAGGGGAGCACCCACGGATGTCGTCACGGTAAAAGAGTTTTCGGAGGCATGACTAAAACTGGCGCTGAGCAGGCTAGCGCCGAGCACCAGAATTAGCATCCAGTATTTTAGCCGCATGAGATTTTTTCGTTCATTATGTAGACCGTTTGTATTCATCAAACTGGTATAGATTATAGTTTCAATGCCAGCGGATGGTAGTCCGTCCCTATTAAATTTTAAAGCTTTCAGAGACCCGATTCCACAATCTAAACATGGGTTTATGGGGATGGGTGCAAGGGATGGTGCGAAAGGAGAGACTCGAACTCTCACATCGTTAAGATACCAGAACCTAAATCTGGCGCGTCTACCAATTCCGCCACTTTCGCAGTATGTCTGTTAACCGGCGATTATAGAATCGATTTCCGGATAAACCAGTATTTTCGAAGCCAAAAGAAACGGCGCCTGCACTGCAGACGCCGTGAATATGGGGTGGACGATGGGGATCGAACCCACGACAACAAGAATCACAATCTTGCACTCTACCAACTGAGCTACGCCCACCATAAAATGGCACGCCCGGCAGGATTCGAACCTGCTACCCTCGGCTTAGAAGGCCGATGCTCTATCCAAATGAGCTACGGGCGCTCAGGATACCTTATCTAGACCTCAGATTTCGCGATTGCGGCGTTGGCCGCGTGCTCGGATCCTCACGTATGTTTAAATACGCTGCGGTCCTGCGCGCGTGGCCGCCTTGCACTCACGAAATCTGAGGTCTAGATAAGGCACCCTGGGTTCAGGATTTCTCCTAGGAATCCATCCGCCGGATTACGTATCTGATATCCAGATTTCGCATAATATCAGATCTATTAACAATTTGGTCGGGGTGGAGAGATTCGAACTCCCGACCCACTGCTCCCAAAGCAGTTGCGCTACCAGGCTGCGCTACACCCCGAGTTGCTAACCGATGCGAAAACGCTTCGGCTAGCAAGGCGCGGAATCATACGCCGATCAAAAACAGGCGTCAATTGAATCGGTAACCGATCTTCGGCGCTCCCGCCTGCCGGAAATTTCGCCCTTACAGGGCGATTAGCCGCGGCGCCAGCGGGTTCCGCCAGCGCCGTCCTCGATAATGATGCCGGCGGCGCTCAATTCGTCACGAATACGGTCGGCATTGGCCCAGTCCCTGGCCGCACGGGCCTGCAGTCGCTGTTCGACGAGTTCATCGATGGCGGTATCGCTGAGTCCGCTGCCGCCCTGCCCGGGAGTGGATTTGAGAAACTCTTCGGCATCTTCCTGTAGTAATCCGATCACGCCGCCGAGACAACGTAACAGGCTCGCCAGGGCGTGCTGTTCCTCGCTACCATCCGCCTTGGCGCGATTGATGTCGCGCACAAGGTCGAACAGTACCGCGATCGCGCTGGCGGTATTAAAATCATCGCACATCGCCTGGTCGAAACGTTGCTGGTATTCGCTGTCCGCGGGAACCTCCACTTCCCGTGTATCCTGCAACGCCGCGTAGAATCGCTGCAGCGCGGCGCGTGCGTTGTTCAGCTGGTCCTCGGAATAATTCAGCTGGCTGCGGTAATGGCTGCCGAGAATGAAATAGCGGATCTCTTCGGCACGGTAGTTTTCAAGCACGTCGCGGACGATGAAAAAATTGCCCAGCGACTTGGACATCTTTTCCTGATTGACCTGCACGAAACCGTTGTGCATCCAGTAGTTGACGAATTTCTCGCCATTGCAGGATTCGCTTTGTGCAATCTCGTTTTCATGGTGCGGAAACTGCAAATCGTGGCCGCCACCGTGAATATCGAAATGATTGCCCAGCAGGCTATTCGACATCGCCGAGCACTCGATGTGCCAACCGGGACGCCCATCGCCGTATTTCGATGGCCACTTCGGTTCGCCGGGCTTGGCGGATTTCCATAAAACGAAGTCCAGCGGGTCGCGTTTGCCCTCATCGACGTCGACGCGCTCACCCGCGCGTAGATCGTCGATCTTCTTGCCCGAAAGCTTGCCGTAACCGTCAAATTTCGCCACCGCAAAATACACATCGCCATTTTCCGCCTGGTAGGCGTAACCCAATTGCTCCAGCTTTTCGATCATTGCCAGAATAGGCTCGATGGTATCGGTGGCGCAGGGTTCCCGATCGGGGCGTAATACGCCCAGCGCGTCGGCGTCTTCGTGCATCGCCTTGATGAAGCGCGCGGTCAGATGAAAATACTCCTCGTCGTTTTCATGGGCGCGATTGATAATCTTGTCGTCGATATCGGTGATATTACGAACATAAGTCACTTCATAACCAAGGTGCTTCAAAAACCGGTAGACCACGTCAAACACCACCAGCACCCGCGCATGCCCGATATGGCAATAGTCATAAACCGTCATGCCGCAGACGTACATACGAACCTGTCCCGGAACGATGGGTTCAAAGGATTCCTTGCTGTTGCTCAGGCTATTGTAGATGGTCAGCATTGCGTGCATTACAAGCGGTTGAAAACAAGCGGTAGAGTTTAAAAGATGCCCGCGCCGAATCAAACCGTTAATTGAACTCCAGCTTCCATAAGCTCTGACAAATCAGTAAAATCCGCTGCTGGTCAAATAACTGGAACGCTGATGAAACAAACGCTACTTTCAATCGCGGTCGTACTCGCAGCTATCCTTTCCCTGGCATTTTTTCCCGACTCCAAAGGTAATAAAGCAATGAACGAGACAACCGCAACCAACCCGAGCGTATTGATCGAAACCACGATGGGCAACATCACCATCGAGCTCGATATGGAAAACGCGCCCGCCAGCAGCGAGAATTTTCTCGCCTATGTCGACGACGGCTACTTCGTCGACACCACCTTCCACCGCGTGATTCCGAATTTCATGATCCAGGGCGGTGGCATTACCGCCGACATGACGGATAAGCCTTCCAGGCGCGCGCCGATCGAGAATGAAGCCAATAACGGCCTTAAAAACGATCGCGGCACCCTGGCCATGGCGCGCACCAGCGATCCGCATTCAGCGACCTCGCAGTTTTTCATCAACCACTCCGACAACGGCTTTCTCAACTTCACCAGCGAATCGATGCAGGGCTGGGGCTACGCCGTGTTCGGCAAGGTCACCGAGGGTATGGATGTTGTCGACGCGATCGCCCAGGTGCCGACCGGAAACAAGGCTGGACATCAAAACGTTCCGATCGAAGCCATTACCATCACCGGAGTCAGCCGCCAGTAAACCCGGCCGTGCCGCATGAGCGAAGAATACCTGTTCATTTCCGACTGCCACCTGGATTCGGGACGGCCGGATGTAACAGCGGCGCTCACCAGATTCCTGCGGCAGCGCGCGGCAAGCGCCAGCCGACTCTACATCCTCGGAGACTTGTTCGAAGTCTGGCTCGGCGACGACGACCCGTCTGCCGCCGCGCAGCCGGTTATCGAATGCCTGCAGGCGCTGACCGATCGCATACCAGTATACTTCATCGCGGGTAACCGCGATTTTCTGCTGGGGCCGGAATTCGCCTCACGCACCGGCCTGACCCTGTTAAACGAACCCCATTTCTTGCAACTCGGTGCGCAGCAGGTGCTACTGGTTCACGGCGACACGCTGTGCACCGACGATCATGACTACCAGCAATTTCGCGCCATGGTGCGCAGCGAGGCCTGGCAGGCCGAGTTCCTGGGCCAACCTTTGACCGAGCGGCAGCGAATCGCGACCAGCTTGCGCAGTGACAGCGTCGAGGCTATGGCGCAGAAATCACTCGAGATCATGGATGTCAATCCGCAGGCGGTTAAGGACTACTTTCGACAACACCAGGTCGATACGATTATTCACGGGCACACGCATCGGCCGGCGGTTCATCGCTATGATCATTCCGTGGTGAGATACGTGCTTGGCGACTGGAATCCCGGGCCGAGCTACCTGAGTTGGGATCGTCAGCAGGGCTTCAGGCTGGTAGATCCCAGGACCGTCTAGCCATTGATCTATTGGGCGTCCTGCTCCAGCGCGTCCAGTTCCTGCCGACGAAAACCGGCCTCGAGACGGGCCGGCCGATTGAAAGGCCCGCGCAGCTTACCGCCCATATACGAATCGACGAGCTTGCGAAAGGTGACTTCGGCATCAAGGCTCTGTTCTTCACAGAGACGATTGAACCAGTAGTTGCCGATGCGCACATGCCCGACCTCGTCGCGGTATATAACCGCCATGATATCGACCGCGGCCAGATCGTCGAACTGCCTGAATTTGGTGATCATCGCCGGGGTAACGTCCAGACCCCGGGCCTCCATCACGCGCGGCACCAAAGCCATGCGATGCAGCGCATTGTCACGGGTTTTACAGACCATGTCCCACAGCCCCCGATGCGCCTGGCAGGCGCCGTAATAGCTGCCGCGGCGCAACAGTTCGGCTTGTAATAGCTGAAAATGGCGCGCTTCTTCGGTCGCCACCAGTAACCAGTCGCTGCGAAAGTTCGCCGGCATCTGGCGAAAGCGGTAAACCGCATCGAGCGCGATATTGATGGCGTTGAATTCAATATGCGCGAACGCGTGCAGTAGACGTATGCGCCCCTCTTCGCTGGCAAAGCCGCGACGCGGCAGCTGGCGCGGATCGACTAGCTCCGGTTCAAGCGGCCTGCCCGGATCGTCGATTGGCAGAATTTCCGAATCCGGGTCGCCAACTTCGCAGCCGGCATCCCAGCTCTGCTGCAACTCATCGGTCAGCCTGCACTTGGCGGCTGGATCCGACGTCAGAATGGCCGCCTCGACCCGGCGATAAAAATCAGCCATCGAGCCCGCGCGACAGGTCGGTGATAATGTCTTCGATATTTTCCAGGCCGACAGCAACACGAATCAGGCCCTCGGTGATACCTACCTGCTGCTTGAGCTCGTCACTGACGCGCCCATGGGTGGTGGTCGCCGGGTGGGTAATCGTCGTTTTCACATCACCCAGATTCGCCGTAATCGACAACATTTCGGTGGCATCGATCACTCGCCAGGCGCTTTTCCGCCCACCCTTGACGACAAACGAGACGACGCCGCCAAAATCCTGCTGTTGCGACTGTGCCAGTCGATGTTGCGGGTGCGACTCGAGTCCGGGGTAATAAACCTGCTCAATGGCGGCATGCTGAACCAGGTAATTGGCCAGCTGCAGGGCCTGCTGCGAATGCGTTTTCATGCGCAGGCTGAGGGTTTCCAGTCCTTTCAACGCCACCCAGGCGTTAAACGGGCTCAGGCTGGGGCCGGTGGTTCGAATGACGGCGAAAATTTCCTCGGCGACCAGCTGTTCGGGCCCAACCACCGCGCCGCCGACGATCCTGCCCTGGCCGTCGAGGTACTTTGTCGCCGAATGCACCACCAGGTCTGCGCCAAAATCCAGCGGCCGCTGCAGCGCCGGCGTACAGAAACAATTATCGACCACCAGTAAACAGTCGTTTTCGTGGGCCAGGTCGGCCAACGCCCTGATGTCGGCAACTTCGGTCAGCGGGTTCGACGGTGTTTCAAGGAACAGAAGGCGTGTATTATCGCGAATCGCCTGCTTCCATCCCTGCAAATCATTCATATCGACAAAACTGGTGTCGATGCCGAAACGGGGCAGGTACTTTTCGAACAGGGTCGTGGTAGTGCCGAACACCGAGCGCGAGCTGACGATATGGTCTCCCGCCTTCAGCAGTGCCACGCACAGGCTCATGATGGCGGCCATACCGGAAGCGGTCGCGACACAGGCCTCGCCGCCTTCCATTGCCGCAAGACGCCGTTCGAAGGCATGAACCGTTGGATTGGTAAATCGCGAGTAGATATTGCCGGGTTCATCACCGGCAAAACGCGCCGCCGCCTGGGCGGCATTTTCGAAAACGAAACTCGAGGTCGCGAAGATGGCTTCGCTGTGTTCGAGCTCGGAAGTACGCAGCTGACCGCTTCTGACGGCCAGCGTATCAAAACCCAGATTGTCGTTGTTCACGGAGTTTCTCCAAAATCGAAAAACTCGGGAGGGAGAAGGTACGGAATGAATTCAGGACCACCCTCTTTAGCAAATTTATACTGGGATCCGCTTATCGGGTCCCGGGCGCCTGCAAGCCGAGTAACAAATCAGCGCCGCCGCGAAACAATAGGACGAAGGTTTTGGGTTGTCAAGCGATAGCGCTAGTTCATCCGGTCGACCCAGGCCATCCCGATCGCGGAAACGACGAATGTCAGGTGAATCAGGACATACCACATGATTTTGTCATTATCCTGGATTTTTTCGACGTTCAAGAAAACCCTGAGCAAATGGATCGAGGAAATCGCGACGATCGAAGCCGCGACCTTTTGTTTCAGGCTGCCGGAATCCAGCTTGCCCAACCACGCGAGTTTCTCCGCTCCGCTGTCGATATCGATACGCGAGACAAAGTTTTCATAGCCGCTGAACAAGACCATCACCAGCAGTCCACCGACCAGCGCCATGTCGATCAGCGAAAGCACCACCAGCACCAGATCTGCCTCGCTGGCGCCGAACACCAGCGGGATTATAATGCACCAGTTCCTGGAAAAACTTGAGCGCAAGCAGCACCAAAGCCAGTGACAATCCCAGGTATATCGGCGCCAGAATCCAGCGGCTGGCGTAAAGCATGGTTTCAGCAATTTTTTCCATATCCCTCTCTTGTTTGCCGCGACAGCTTACTTGATCAAAACAAGGTCGTTGACCAGAACGTCCTCGAACAGCTCGATGACATCATCATTGTTCATGCGAATGCAACCCGCCGAAACCGCCTCGCCGATGCGTTTTTCGTCCGATGTTCCGTGTATATAGATGTATCGAGAATAGCTGTCATAACTGCCGCCCTGATTGAGGCCGGGCTCGAGGCCATCGAGCCACAGAATTCTCGATGTAATTTCATCCTGCTCGCGATTATCCAGGTTGCCGGTGATCCTGCCGCTGGGCTTGCGTGCCTCGAAGACCATGCCCCGCGGCGCTCCGCCACCGATTTTCTGACGCACGCGGTGAATACCGATCGGCGTCTTGTAGGAATCTACCCGGTTACCCATGCCGTTAGCGGCGGTGGATATCGGGTAACAGCGATTGAGCTCGTCTTCGATATCGATCCAGTGCAATTGCTGCCTGATCGAATCGACGACCATAATTGGGCGCTCATCCGCCAGCGCGGCGCTGCCTGGCAGCCTGGCCGCAATCTCGCCTTTGATATCCTGCCAGCGCATCAGGCGTTGTTGTGCAATTCCATGCCGATTACGGTAACAGGCTCATCGCCTGAATCCTTGGCCGAATCGTTACGCAAATTACTGATCTTATCGAGATAATCTTCGTTCACGGTATTGGTGACGTAGTTGCCGTCGAAACAGGAACAGTCGAATTTTTTAATCCGCCGATTGCCCTTTTGAACCGCGTCGATCAAATCTTCCAGGTCCTGATAAATTAACCAGTCGGCGCCTATATATTCGGCAATCTCCGCTTCGCTGCGGCCGTGCGCAACCAGCTCGTGCGAGGCCGGCATATCGATACCATAAACATTGGGATAACGCACCGGCGGCGCGGCCGAGGCGATGTAGACCTTTTTGGCACCGGCCTCGCGCGCCATTTCGATGATTTGCTTGGAGGTGGTTCCGCGTACGATCGAATCATCCACCAGCAATACGTTTTTGCCGTTGAACTCGATATCGATCGGGTTCAGCTTGCGGCGCACCGATTTCTTGCGCATGGTCTGTCCCGGCATGATAAACGTGCGTCCGATATATCGATTCTTGATAAAACCCTCGCGGAACTTGACCCCCAGGTGAAACGCGAGTTCGATCGCAGACGGTCGACTGGTGTCCGGAATAGGAATCACGACGTCGATATCATGCTCAGGCATTTGTTTCAGTATCTTGCGCGCGAGTTTGACGCCCATACGCAGGCGCGCCTTGTAGACATAGATGTCGTCGATAATCGAATCGGGACGTGCAAAGTAGACATGCTCGAAAATGCAGGGCCTGAGCTTGCTCGATGCGGCACACAGGCGCCGATGCACGTTACCCGCGGTATCGATGTAAATTGCCTCGCCGGGCTGTAGATCCCCGATCAGTTCAAATCCCGAGGCCTGCAGCGCGACGCTTTCCGAGGCAAGCATGTATTCGCAGCCCTGTTCAGTTTCACGCTTGCCATAAACCAGCGGGCGTATGCCGTAAGGATCGCGAAATCCGATGATACCCTTACCGGTTAGCATCATCACCACCGCGTAGGCGCCTTCGATGCGCTTATGGGTTTCGGTGATGGCGGTAAAAATTTCGTCCGGCGTCAGCTTGAGACTACCGCAGCTTTGCAGTTCGTGCGCAAACACGTTGAGCAGCACCTCGGAATCGGACTCGGTATTGATATGGCGTAAATCGGACTGGTACAGCTCCGATTTCAACTGCTCGAAGTTGGTCAGATTACCGTTGTGCGCCAGCGTAATACCATAAGGGGAATTGACATAAAACGGTTGCGCTTCGGCGGAGGACGAGCAGCCGGCCGTGGGGTAACGCACGTGACCGATACCCATGGTGCCGGTGAGCTTGAGCATGTGCCGGGTATGGAAAACATCGCTAACCAGGCCGTTATCCTTGCGCAGATTCAGCTTGTTCTGATCACAAACGACGATCCCCGCCGCATCCTGCCCTCGGTGTTGCAGCACCAGCAACGCATCGTAGATGGTCTGCGCCACCGCCTGCTGGCTCAATATACCGACAATTCCACACATACTATCGCCACCTGGGTCAGCGCAACCCGATCAGAAACTGAATTTATCCACCGCGTCGGCGGGAATGATCCCCTTCAACCACTCGGCCAACTGCTGGAAAAAGCCGACCGAAGCCGAATCCTGCCACCAGGACGCCTCGGGCATCGGCGTCAGGCTCGCCAGCAACACCACCATGGTCACGATCAGGACACCGCGCGCACCGCCGAAAACAACGCCGAGCGCCTTGTCGGTACCGCTGAGACCGGTTTTTGACACCAGCTGGCTCATGATGAAATTGACAATCGCCCCAACCACCAGGGTGAAGATGAATATGATGGCAAATCCTGCGACGTCCCTGATCATCGGCGCGTCAACAAACGGTTCCAGCAATTCAGCCATGGCGGAAAAATAGCGAAGCGCAAGTACACCGGCGACTATCCAGCTAACCAGCGAAATCGACTCCTTGACAAAGCCGCGGATCAGGCTGATTAGTGCAGACAGCGCAATAATCCCGAGAATAACGAGATCAAGCCAACTCATAAACGCCCTCTTTTAACCTGCATGGAGTGGATAAGAAATCTGCAATAGATATAGTTGGTTATCGCCAGGGCGTCAATCGATGCCGTGAAATGCCGATTATCTTTCATACTTCATGATAATGCCATCGATGTCGTGCTTGGCCTTGATCTTGTTTTGTGCCACCCGGGTCTGATCGCGGTTCAAAAACGGCCCCAGCCTGACTCGATAACTGGATTTATCCGTGCCCTTGAACTGTTCAATGAAGACCGCGGCAATATTGGATTTACGCAGTTTATCGCGCTGCGCCAGCGCCTTGCCGCGATCCTGGAAGCTGCCAACCTGCAAAACCCAGCTGTCACCGCCGCTCCTGTCCTGCGTCTCCGCCTGAGGCTGGGTCACTGTGGCCTTGGCTTGCACTTCAGGTTCGGGTTCCACCACCGTTTCGACGGCAGATTCAGTCGCGGGCTTGTCGTCCGCCACCGGGGAACGCTCTATCTTGGCTTCACCCGATTTTTCGTCGATGAATCGGGATTCGAGATCGGGCAAGGCATCGACTTTCGCCTGTAGCTCGATCATTTTTTGCTCAAACTCGGGATTTGCCGATACCAGCGGCTGCGGCGGGATTACCACCTCGTGTTCATCCCTGCGTACGCCGGATCCATCCAGGATCATCGGTAGGAAAATAACCGCGAGCGCAAAAATCACGATCACGCCGACCAGACGGTTTTTAATGTTTTGATCCATATGTGTTTAGTTCGACGGAATCGGGTACAGCACGCAGCAGCAGTTCAACAGTAATGAAGGAGCCAGTTACCAGCATTATATCCTGATTGCCCAAAGATGACAGTGCGCTATCCAGTGCGCTAGCGACATTATCGAATGTCTGATCGATATCGATCTGCGGGCCGATTCTCGATTTCAGCCGCTCGGCATCAAGACCTCGATCGCAGTCCAGCGTCGTCAGCCACCACTGATCGACCACCGAGCCCAGGGCCTCGACAAACAGATCGGGTTGCTTGTCCTCGAGCATACCCAGTAGCACCACCAGCTTCCCCCGCGTCGGCTTGATCGCACCGAGGCTCGCGGCCAGCGCGCGCGCCGCATCCGGGTTGTGACCCACGTCAACGTAAAGCGCACAGGTCAGCGGGCTTGCAACCCGTTGCAAGCGCCCGGCAAGCTGCAGGCCATTAAAATACTCGCGCAACTGTTCAGCGGTATAAGCCTTTAGATCGAGCAGCCGACTCAGGCCGGCTACCACACCGGCAAGGTTGTGCAATTGATGGAGGCCGGGTAAAACGCTGTCCAACGGCAGCCTTAATCCCTCGCCCTGCCAGACGGCATGGCCGTTTTCAATCTCGACCAGGCTATAATCCTGACCAAGCCTCAGGCAACTGCAGTGACGCCGCTCGATTTCCGTCAACACCGTCTGCGGTGGATCGGGATCGTTCAGTACAACGGCAATCCCGTCGCGCAATACACCGGCTTTCTCATAACCGATTTGCTCCCGATCGTCGCCAAGCCAGGCCTGGTGATCAATGCCGATGGGTGTCAGGTGCACCAGGTCGGCGTCGACGATATTGACCGCGTCGAGACGGCCGCCAAGCCCGACCTCGAGAATGGCATAGTCCGGTTGCCAGCGCTGAATCAGGTGCAGCGCCGCCAGCGTGCCGTACTCGAAATAGGTCAACTTAATCTCGCCGCGAGCCGCTTCGACCGCCGCAAAAGCCTCGCATAATAATGAATCTGAAACCGGTTGCTGATTACTTTTGATGCGCTCGTTATATTTTAGCAGATGCGGGGAGGTGTAACTCGCAACCGAGAATCCGGCGCTCCGCAGCCATTGCTCATAAGCGGCCACCGTCGATCCCTTGCCGTTGGTGCCCGCGACGGTAATCACCCGGCCTGCAATCTGCTGCAGGCCCAGGCGCTCGGCAACCTGGCGCACGCGATCCAGACCCAGATCGATGGCCTTGCCATGTAACACGGCTTGCCATTCGAGCCACTGGTCGAGGGTATTGAAACGCATCGGAATTGCTGGCAGGTATCAGCTAGCCCTCTACGGGTTTGCCTGCCCCATCATCATCGTGCACAGCGAGCTTATCTTGTCGCGCATCTGGCGCCGATCGACAATCATGTCAATTGCGCCGTGCTCGAGCAAAAACTCGCTGCGCTGGAATCCCTCGGGTAGCGTTTCTCGCACTGTTTGCTCGATAACGCGCGGTCCGGCGAAACCAATCAAGGCTCCGGGTTCGCCGATATGAATATCGCCGAGCATGGCAAAACTGGCCGAAACACCGCCCATGGTCGGGTCGGTGAGCACGCAGATATAGGGCAGTCCGCGTCTAGACAGTCGGGTTAGCGCGGCGCTGGTTTTGGCCATTTGCAACAGAGAAAACAGCGCTTCCTGCATGCGCGCGCCGCCGCTGGCGGTAAAACAGATCAACGGCAGACCGTTTTCGACGCAGACGTTTACCGCGCGCACAAACTTCTCTCCGACCACCGATCCCATCGAACCGCCCATAAACTTGAACTCGAATGCGACCGCAACCATTTCAATCCCTTTCACGTGACCGCGCATAGCTACCAGCGCGTCTTTCTCGCCGGTTTGTTTTTGCGCCTGACCGAGACGATCTCGATAACGTTTGTCGTCCTTGAACTTGAGCACATCCACGGCCTCCAGTTCGGCGGCAATCTCGCTGTAACTGTCTTCGTCGAAAAATGACTGCAGGCGGCGGCGCGCGCCTATGCGCATGTGGAAGTCACACTTGGTGCAAACTTCCTGGTTACGCTCCAGCTCGGCGCGGTAGATAATTGCATCGCAGGAATTGCATTTTGCCCACAACCCTTCGGGGACATTTTTCTTGTCATTAGCGCCCGAGGTCCTGATCTTGGACGGCAGCAACATTTCAAACCAGTTCATCTGTAACCCCAGTGTTTAAGCTCATACGTCATCATCGATCTCATGATACCCGTCGCCACGTCTAACCTCCCGGAAAAACTGGTCCATCAAGCCGGCATCTTTTATCCCCTTTGCGCTCTCGACACCAGTGCTGACGTCGACTCCCCAGGGCCTTACACGGGTAATCGCCTCGGCTACATTGGAAGCGTTGACACCACCCGCCAACAGCAGCGGGAAATCTAGCGTAGCGGGGATCCTGGACCAGTCAAATGTATCACCTGAGCCGCCCAGCCGTCCAGCAACGTTGCTGTCCATTAAAAAGCCCTGGGCGGAGGCATACTGACTGGCGTATTCCGCAGGATTCTGCGTGTCGCCCATCGGAATCGCCTTGATATAGGGAATCCTCCAGGATTCACAAATCTGCACCGACTCGCGGCCATGAAACTGCAGGCAATCGGGCCGCAGGGCGTGCACAACCTGTGCTATCCAGTCCTCGGTTTCATCCAGGAAAAGCGCCGTCACGGTAACAAAGGGCGGCAAAATCCGGCGAATAGCAATCGCCTGATCGAGATCGACAACCCGGGAACTGGGCCGATGAAACACCAGGCCTATCGAATCGGCGCCCCTGGCGGCGGCATGACGTGCATCCTGTTCGCGCGTAATTCCACAAATTTTTACTCGTGTACGGTTGTTCATATCAGAATAATACGGGTTTTCTGGCAATCGTGGGCAGCTTAAATGGGTCCTCGTAGCAGGCCTGCAAAAAGTAGAGTCCAGCGGCGGGAGCGGTTACATCGGCCTGGTTACGGTCACGCGAGGCAAACATTTCCGCAAACCAGGCGCGATCCTTTTCGCCCTTGCCGACAGCCATCAGGCTGCCGGCAATGTTTCGCACCATGTGATACAGAAATGCGTTGGCCCTGATATCCAGGAATATCAACTGATCGCGTCGAGTAACAGAAATCTCGTGCAGATTACGACTGGCGGATTTTGCCTGGCAGCCGACGGCGCGAAAAGCGCTGAAATCATGTTCGCCGAGCAGAATCTGGGCACATTCGTGCATTGCCGCATGATCGAGCGGCCTGAATTCCCAGCTGCAACGATCGTTGAAAATCGCGCTCGGAACAGCGGCATTCAGAATGATGTATCGATACGCCCTCGCCACGGCGCTGAAGCGGGCATGAAAATCATCCGTCACCGCCGTCGCCCACAACAATCGTATATCACGCGGCAGTCGGCAGTTGGCGCCCAGCACCCAGGCGCGTTCGCTTCGCTCGGACGAAGTCTCGAAATGCGCTACCTGCTCGAGCGCGTGTACCCCGGCATCGGTGCGCCCGGCACAGACCAGATCGATCGGGTGATCGGCGACGAATCCCAGCGCGGTTTCAAGATTCTGCTGGATCGAGTCGCAGTGAGGCTGACGTTGCCAACCACAATAAGCAGCACCCGAGTACTCGATACCAATCGCGTATTTCACAGCCGTACCGGTGACCGGTAAAACGACAACGATTGCGCTGCAACAGCGGGATAACGAAGACTGGGTATGGTTGCAGGCGGCACGAGGGTAACTGGGGCAGGTCAATTATCTGGCGAGGCAGCGGAGTTTAACAAAATCCAGCCGCGTATTCCGAGCTAATTTGATCGCCGCAGGAGGATTTGATCGAGGCTCGATAAAAAGCCTGCTGCGGATGCAGCAGGCTTCGGCTTTTGACTGACCGGCAAGGCCGGCCGGAAACGGGTTAGATCTGATCGAGCAGCGACTTGGCCTCGGCCTTCTGCTCTTCATTTCCTTCGGACATAACCTCTTCGAGACTGCCTCGAGCGCCTTCGGTATCGCCCATATCGATAAAGGCTCGCGCCAGGTCCAGCTTGGTCGAAACCTCATCGACATCATCCGGTAGCATCAGATCGCCGATATCGTCGATATCCGCAATCGATTCAGTCGCGGCGGTAGGCTCTTCGAAGTCTCCAGGTGCAAAAGTCCCGGTTTTGACATCCTCGGCGTCTTCATCGAGGACGATTGAATCGTCATCCTCGACAGTCTCGATAATATCGGTAGGCTCGACGAAATCTTCGCCGCCAAAATCGATGATGGAAATATCCTCGTCATCGAAATCGTCGTCGTCCGTCGGCAACTTCAGTTCCGCGGTATCGAGATTCAGCTCGCCGGTTGCCAGCGAGGTTTCGTCACCGTCCTGCAGCATCGCGGTATCTTCCATGCCGAGGTCGAGTTCAGATTCATCTTCGCCGTCACCGTTGGCCATTGCGGGTACGACTTCGGTGTCATCGTAATTAGGCGTGACGATAGCGGTATCGGTCATACCCTCATCTTCGTCCGGCAATCCGAGTTCGAGCGCGTCGTCGTCCAGACCGAACTCGTCGTCGTCCAGTAAGTCATCGGCGACAGCATCGCCATCATCGATATCGAAGTCCATCGCCAGCTCATCGACATCGAGATCGGAAACATCATCGTCAATCTCGGCTGCATCGCCCAGGTCGAGATCGTCGGGCAATTCCAGTACCGCGGTTCCCTGGTCATCACCGGCATCGGCATCCATGGAGAACTCGAGCTCGTCACCGATATCATCGGGCAGTTCGAGGCCGGTTTCATCCTCCGAGGCAGCGGCATCGGGCAAATTGGTATCGTCTTCGTCCGAAAGCTCGGGCAATTCATCGATTTGCGGGATTTGCTGGGTGGCGGCTATTTCTCCCACTTCCCCCATGTTGGCGGTATCGCTGAAGTCTCCGCCAGTATCTTCCTCGCCCAGATTAAAATCCGTGGTCGAGAAGTTAGTATCGTCATCTTCCGATGCGCCGAGATCGAAATCGGCTTCCTGGGGCTTGGTGATCTCCAGATCGGCGGCACTCAATCCGCTATCCCTGGCATCGGAAAACAGCGCATTATCCGGCGCAAGCTCGTATCCCATGATCTGCACACGGTCCCAGTAACCCGACGCAGCATCACCCATCGATTTGAGCTTTTCCGCTTCCTTGACGAACGAGTCGACATTCTTGGTTGCGAAATAGGTATCCAGCAGTTTCGAGCGATAATCCACGCGTTCCGGATTTTCGGTCAGGTTGCTGCTGAGCAGTTCCTCGGCGTTATCGTAGAGACCGTAGGCGAGATATACGTCTACTTCGTTGAGGACATCGTCCTGATCGGCGGTTGCGGCAGCCGGCGCGGGCGCCTCGGGTTCGGGCATATCGGTTGCGGACACAATCGCTGTGGCGCCAAATTCGTCTTCTTCCTCTTGCACGGCTTCTTCGATCGCCTGCGGTTCGGCCAAATCTTCGTCGGTCGGAACCTTGATATCGGTTTCTTCGGGCTCGAGGCCGTCGGCCAGATGAATCGGAGTTAATTCTTCCTCTTCTTCATTGGCGAACAAATCGTCATCGCCACCTACGGTAATTCCGGAATCGTCATCGGAACCGCTCTTCCTGCGCTTCAGTACGACCAGAACCAGTAGCAATACTACCAGTACACCGACCGCCGCCAGGATAAGCGGATCGCTAAACAATCCACCCATGGACGGCATCGACGGAATCATATCTATAATGTCGGGCGGCAAAATGCCATCGAAGATCGACGGTTGGCGCGTCATCGGCGGAGTAACGATAACCGGTGCCGGCGGCGGAACCACGGTTTCAGATTCAGCCGTTGTTGGGCCCGCAGCGGTATCGTCGGCCATGGTATCGTCGGCCATCGAATCGGTCATCGCATCTTCGGTCATCGCTTCATCGCTGACCATTTCGTCACTGGCCGCTTCGTCATCGACCATCTGGTCGCTGCCGCTACCGTCGATTGCGGCCTGTTCCTGGGCCTGAGCCGCAGCTTCCTCGGCGAGCAATTCTTCCAGTAATGCCTCTTCGTCGGCCTGGATCGCTTCGCTTACCGTTTCGGAGGCGGTCGGCTCTTCGACCTGCTCTTCAACTTGGTCTACGGGCTCTGCCGCCTGATCGGCCTGCATCTGCGCGAGACTGTCATCCTCGATCTCGACCATCTTCTGCAACTCTTCGACCTTCGACAAGCGCGCCTGCAGTTCGGTGATTCGAGACTCGAGTTCCTGATTTTCAATACGCGAGGCTTCCAGTTCTTCCTCGGCCAGCGCGAGCTTGGTGCGCAGCTCGTCGACATCGCCGGTATCTCCGGTGCCGGTGGATTCGCTATCCCCCGCACCGGGCAGCAGCAGGCTTAGCTCACCGCTATCTTCAGCAACAGCCTCGTCCGCGGCGGCCATTTCAGTTACGGCATCCTCGCTGGCAGCGGCGGGAGACACGCCTGTTACCCGGGCAACATAGTCGTCCCAGAGACCGTTTTGAGTGAGGACTTCGGCATAGGCTTCCTGCTGGTCGATGGCATCAAATTCATCGATGCCGGGAGCACGCAGAATTGCGCCTTCTTTCATATTATTGATATTGCCGTCAGTGAAGGCGTCGGGATTGGCGCGTTGAAATGCCAGCATAACCTGCGCCATTGAATGGGCATCGTCCTTGAAGCGCGATGCAATACTCCAAAGGGTGTCCCCCTTAACGACTAAAACATCATCGTCGATGATGTTCTGAGATGGTTCCGCAACGAAAACATCGCTACTGGGCTCGGCCTCGGCTTCGGCAATTTCCGCAGGCGCGGTATCCTCGGATAATGCAATCGGTTCGGTAATCTGTTCACCACTTTCAACAGCTTCGCTGACTTCAGCTTCCTGAGTGGTGGTCACACCAGTCTGTTCAACTATCTCGCTAACGCTGGTCTCTTCGCTAATCAATTGATCTACCAGCTCGGAAGTGGACTCGGCGGTTTCGACTGGCGCTGGCTGATCGGCAAAAAACGGTGGATCGAGCAACACCGTGAACTCGCGCAACACGCGGCCCTTGGACCAATCGGCTTCGATCAGGAAATTAAGGAAAGGCTCTTTGATACCCGACTTGGTAGTGACAACGATAACCGCCTCATCGCCCTCTTCGTTTTTCCTTACCGAAAAGCGTAAATCGAGAAGATGGCGAGGGCGAGACAATCCCGCACGGGCAAAAGCTTCCCTGGATGCAAGACTTACCAGCAAGTCGTCAATTTCGCCTGGACGGGCCGAAATAACTTCAATTTCAGCACTCAGGGGCTGATTCAGGAATGAATTGACCTCAATCTCACCCAAGCCCAGGGCAAGACTGTTTGTCGGTAACAAAGCCGACAACCACAATGCAACAATTAGTCCCAGATTACGCACGTTTAGTCTCCCAGCTCCCTAACCTATTTCTTATAGAAAGTGCCTTAAATCCATGCACCTATGGATACAGTCAGAGAATTTACTTTAAAGAAAACACTTTCACAAGTAGATGTAACTATAGATTACAAAAAAGATTTTAGCAAAAACTCCGCAACATTCACGTAATTATTCGCTAATCCATATCTCATGGGGTCCGCAATCATCCAGAATTGTAGGCCAGAATGTTGATTCGTCACCTGTTCCAGGTGGCTTATAACACAGCTAAACGATTGATTACAATCGGAAATTGGGCTAGCCGAACCTTGCTTGACGCTCAGGTTATCTAGCGATTCCAGCCGCTTTCGGCAGTCGATTAACGCAATATCCGACTCGAAACGCAGCTGTACTGCGGCGGCAAATCCATGGAATAGGGGTACATTAAGTGTTTGCACCATCGGCGAATATGAAATAGTTCCCAAAAAATGATCCAAATCACTAATGATGCGGCTATCGGCCGCTTCCGGGAGAACATTAAAAGCGATTTGCTCGGGGAATACCGAAGGGACTACCTGACGGGTATTAAGCAGGTTAACGGTCTGGCTGGCCAGTTCGTCGACGCCGGGTTTGCCGTGAAACTCGACGCTGCGTATCAGGGTGACACCGAGATGAGCTATCGATTGCATGCGATCGAGCGCCTGTAATATCGGAAGCAGGCAGCAAAGCTCGGCGCCGGCGAGTCGCAGGCTGGTCTCGGTATAGCTAATATTGGGCGCAGCCTCGGCATCCGACATGAATATAGCCGGGCTTTCTCGCTCAATCAAATGACTGAGCAACAGGCAGCCCTGGGCAATCGCGGTGGATTCTATTTCAGCATCGGCCTCGGGCATCAACAGCAGAGCGCTTTGCGAAAAATCGAAACCATGCTGATCGCGTATCGCAATACGACCACCCGCATAAGGCAATCGTTTGCCAACATGGGCTTCATTGTCGAGTAAAAACAACGAATCCGGTGCAATACCGGATTCGGAGAGTTTTTCCAGAATCGCCTCGGCCGCAATTCCGCTCGCGTGTGAAATTGCGATGCGATGATCCATGCCTAATACTCGTGTAAAATATTCAACATGCGCCGCAGGGGTTCGGCCGCTCCCCACAGGAGCTGATCGCCAACGGTGAATGCCGCCAGGTACTCATCTCCCATACTCAGTTTACGCAACCTGCCGACGGGAATATCGAGCTTGCCGGTGACCGCGGTCGGCGACAGCGCCTCCATAGTGAGCTGCCGATCATTCGCTAGCACCTTGACCCAGTCGTTTGAGGCGGCAAGCATTTCGTGCACTTCATCCAGAGGTACATCTGACTTGAGCTTGACGGTCAGGGCCTGCGAATGGCAGCGCATCGCGCCTACTCGCACGCACAAGCCGTCAATCGGAATCAGATCATCACCGCGCCCGAGAATCTTGTTGGCCTCGACACCTGCTTTCCACTCTTCGCGGCTCTGACCGTTTTCCAGTTGCGCGTCGATCCAGGGTATCAGGCTGCCAGCCAGCGGCACGCCGAACTGCTCGCAGGGGAAGTCGGAAGAATTGAGCCGTGCGGTGACCAGTCGATCGATTTCGAGAATGGCCGAAGCCGGATCGTCGAGCAACTCTGCGACGCTGTGATACAGGCTGCCCATGCCGGAAATCAATTCGCGCATGTGACGGGCACCGCCACCCGATGCGGCCTGGTATGTCATCACGCTCATCCAGTCGACAAGGTCGTGTTCGAACAGACCACCCATCGCCATCATCATCAGGCTGACGGTGCAGTTGCCGCCAATGAAATCCTTAGCGCCCGCGGCGAGCGCCCTGTCGATTACGTCACGATTGATCGGATCGAGAATAATAACGCTGTCATTGTCCATTCGCAGTGCCGATGCCGCATCGATCCAGTAACCCTGCCAGCCGCTGCCGCGCAGGTCTGCATGCACCTGTTTGGTGTAATCGCCGCCCTGGCAGGTAACAATGGCATCCATCGTTTTCAATAGTTCAAAATCACCGGCATCCTGCAGCGGCGGTATCTCTTTGCCTATGTCGGGCCCGGACTGCCCCGCCTGCGAGGTGGTAAAAAATACCGCTTCGTCGATATGATCGAAATCGCGCTCGTCGAGCATACGCTGCATCAGCACCGAACCAACCATGCCGCGCCAGCCTACAAAACCAACTCTGTTCATTGTAATCTCCGTTAAATACTGTTCAGGCGAGCGCACGCATCGCCGCGACGACGGCGTCGCCCATTTCCGAGGTACTGACACTATGCGAGCCATCGGCGATATCGGCGGTGCGGAAGCCCTGGTTGAGCACGTTACCCACTGCGGTATCGATCAGCCCGGCAAGCTCGGCCTGGCGCAGGCTATAGCGCAGCATCATCGCCAGTGACAAAATCGTTGCCAGCGGATTGGCCAGGCCCTTGCCAACGATATCGGGCGCCGAACCGTGAATCGGTTCGTACATGCCCTTACCCTGGGCGTCCAGCGAGGCCGACGGCAGCATGCCGATCGAACCGGTTAACATGGCCGCGGTGTCGGAAAGAATATCGCCGAACATATTGGTGGTAACGATAACGTCGAACTGCTTGGGCGCACGTACCAGCTGCATCGAGGCGTTATCCACGTACATGTGACTGAGCTCAACATCGGGGTAGTCCGCCGCCACGCGAGTAACCACTTCTCGCCACAGCTCCGAGGCTTCCAGCACGTTGGCCTTGTCCACCGAACACAGCTTTCGATTTCGCAACATGGCGATATCGAAAGCGGAACGCGCTATGCGTTCAATTTCATGTTCGGCGTAAACCAGGGTATTAAACCCTTCCCGCTCGCCGTTTTCGAGCTCGCGTATTCCGCGCGGCTGGCCAAAGTAAATGCCGCCGGTAAGCTCACGCACAATCATGATATCCAGCCCCGCTACCAGTTCATTTTTTAAACTGGAGGCGTCGGCGAGCTGCGGGTACAGCATGGCCGGACGCAGGTTGGAAAACAGGGACAGACTCGACCTCAAACGCAGCAAACCTTTTTCCGGGCGCAGCTCGCGCTCCAGGCCGTCATAGGCCGGGCCGCCAATCGCGCCGAACAGAATTGCATCCGCCTGCTGGCACAGGGAAAGCGTCTGATCCGGCAGGGGATCGCCGAACTGGTCGTAACCGGCGCCACCGATGGCCGCGGATTCGATTTCCGCATCCAGCCCGAAATCCGACCGCAGGCAATCAATTAACTTCAATCCTTCCTGGACGATTTCCGGGCCGATACCGTCTCCCGCAAGAACCGCGATTTTATTCGTCATTTTAAATCCTATTTCAACCAGGGCATACGCTGGTAATACTGTTCTTCGAAAGCCTTGATAGTCTCGGCATGCTGCATCGTCAGGCCGATATCGTCGAGGCCGTTGAGCAGGCAGAACTTGCGAAACTCGTCTATTTCAAAAGCCATTTCAATACCATTGGCATTAGTGACCAGCTGCTTTTCGAGGTCGATGCCGAGCCGATAATCCTCGCTGCTTTCCAGTTCGTCGAACAGCTGATCGACCAGCCCGCTATCCAGGGCAATTGGCAGCAGGCCGTTCTTGAACGAGTTGTTGTAAAAAATATCGGCGAAGCTCGGTGCGATGACTACCCTGATTCCGAAGTCCATCAGCGCCCAGACCGCATGCTCGCGCGACGACCCGCAGGCAAAATTTTCGCGCGCCAGAATAATTTGCGCCTGCCGGTAGGGATCCATATTGAGCACGAAATCCGGATTGACGCGTCGTTGCGAATGATCCTGCCCGGGCTCGCCCGGATCCAGGTAGCGCCAGTCGTCGAACAGGTTGACGCCAAAACCGGAACGTTTGATCGATTTCAGATACTGCTTCGGAATAATGGCATCGGTATCGATATTGGCGCGATCGATGCCGGCGACAATACCGTTGAACTTCTCAAATTTATCCATGATTACCCCTGCAGATTGCGCACGTCGACGAAATGACCGGCTACCGCGGCGGCGGCGGCCATGGCCGGTGATACCAGGTGTGTACGGCCGCCCTGCCCCTGGCGCCCCTCGAAATTGCGATTCGAGGTCGAGGCGCAACGTTCTCCCGGCTGGAGACGGTCGGCATTCATGCCGAGACACATCGAACAGCCCGGCTCGCGCCATTCGAAACCGGCCTCGACAAAGATGCGATCCAGTCCTTCGTCCTCGGCCTGTTGCTTGATCAGGCCGGAGCCGGGTACCACCATCGCCTGCTTGACGCCGGCGGCGACCTTGCGGCCTTCGACCACGCTGGCCGCGGCGCGTAGATCCTCGATGCGTGAGTTGGTGCAGGAGCCAATGAATACGATGTCAACCGCAACCTGGTCAAAGGGCATATTGGCTTCAAGCCCCATGTAGTCGAGCGCGTTTTGCATGCCACTGGCCTTGATCGGATCCGCTTCCTGCGCCGGGTCGGGAATACTTTGATTGACACTGCACACCATCTCGGGCGAAGTGCCCCAGGTAACCTGTGGCGCGATGTCGGCGGCAGCGATTACTACCTCACGGTCGAAGACCGCGTCCGCATCCGAGTGCAGTCCGGACCAGAACTCGACCGCCTGCTGCCAGACTTCCCCGCGCGGGGCAAATGGACGGCCCTCGATATAATCCAGCGTGGTTTGATCGCAGGCGATCAATCCGGCGCGCGCGCCCGCTTCGATGGTCATATTGCAAACCGTCATGCGTCCTTCCATCGACAGGTTGGTGATCGCTTCACCGGCAAACTCGATGGTAAAGCCGGTGCCGCCGGCGGTGCCGATTTCACCGATAATGTGCAACACGATATCCTTGGCGGTAATGCCGTCGGCAACCGCACCCTCGACGGTCACCCGCATGTTGCGCGACTTTTTCTGAATCAGGCACTGGGTCGCCATCACGTGCTCGACTTCCGAGGTGCCGATGCCGAAGGCCAGTGCAGCGAAAGCGCCATGCGTCGAGGTGTGCGAATCGCCGCAAACCACGGTCATCCCCGGCAGGGTCGCACCCTGCTCAGGACCGATCACGTGCACGATACCCTGGCGCAGGTCGCCCATCTTGAACTCCGTCAGCGCGTACTTGTCGCAATTCTGGTCGAGCGTCTCGACCTGCAGCCGCGCGACCGGGTCGGTGATGCCATACTCGAGGCCGGTGGTCGGCACGTTATGGTCGGGCACCGCCAGGATCGAGCGCTTGCGCCATAGCGGGCGCTGCGCGATTTCGAGGCCCTCGAAAGCCTGCGGCGAAGTCACTTCGTGTACCAGGTGCCGATCGATGTACAGCAGCGAGGTGCCGTCGTCGTCCTGGCGTACCTGGTGCAGATCCCAGATCTTGTCGTATAAGGTTTTTCCAGCCATTTTCAAAGCCCGCATAAAAACTTGTGTGATTCTACGCGCAGTCCTAAAATAACTCTAATTCATAATTTTCATTAATTTCATTCCAATTAGGAATACGCATGCAAATCAACCAGATCAATGCGTTTCTCGCGGTAGCCGAATTCGAATCGTTTTCACTAGCCGCGGAAAGATTGCACATTACCCAGCCGGCGGTCAGCAAACGCATCAGCCAGCTGGAAAACAATCTCCGTGTCGAGTTGTTCGACCGCATCGGCAAGCGCAGTATCCTGACACCCAACGGCAAGGCCTTCAAGCCGCATGCCGAGCGTATCCTGCAGGAATTACAATCCTATCGGTCGAGCCTGAGCCGACAGCAGCTGACTCCGTCGGGCAGCCTCAGTTTCGCCACCAGTCACCACATCGGGCTGCATCGGCTGCCACAGGTGTTGCGCGACTTCAAAATCCAGTACCCGCAGGTCGATCTCGATCTGCACTTCATGGACTCCGAGGATGCCTGTGTCGCGATCGCCAACAACGAGCTCGAACTGGCGATTGTCACGCTGCCGGAAGACGCCGACGACAAACTCGATTGCGAAGCCGTCTGGATCGACGACCTGGTGGTGGTAATGGCGGCCGACCACGAACTGGCGCCGATGCGTGAGATCAATCCGTCCCGACTGCTGGAACATGCGGCAATCCTGCCGTCGATCGGAACCTTCACCCGTAAAATCATCGACAGCCTGTTTGCCTCGAGCAAGGATCAGATCAACATTATCCTCGAAACCAATTACCTCGAGACGATCAAGGTCATGGTCTCGGCTAATCTCGGCTGGAGCATTTTGCCCAGGAGCATGGTGGACTCGAGCCTGACCGGCCATCGCCTGAGCGGCCTCGATGCACAGCGCCCGCTGGGCATCGTAACTCGCAAGCATCGCACCCTTTCCTTAAGTTCCAGCGCGATGATCGAACTGCTGCGTAGCAGCCTGCGCAACGGCCATAATTCCCCGGCGTAACCGCGCTCTGGCATACCCTGCACTAGTCCGGATTTGTTGCTATAGTCATAACGACTTAATTCAAGGAGATCCCAATGCGCCCGATTATGAAATCCCTCATCCTGATCGCAGCACTTGTCTTCAGCGGCAGTGGTTTCGCCGGTGAAGTGACCCGGGCAATGTTCACTATCGGCGTCGATAATCGAGAGCCCGTTATCATGGTCGACAGTATCGACAGCTCCTCCTATACCTCGATTTCTTTTTTCACCGAGTTAAAGGATTTAACCAGTCACAACATTACCCATCAATGGACATATAACGACGAGGTCATGTTCGAAAAAACCTTCGAGGTCAAGGGACCGCGATGGCGCGTCTGGACCAGCAAAACCCTGGTTCCTTCCTGGACCGGCTCGTGGACGGTAAACGTTCTCGACGACGATCGATCGCTACTGGCCAGCAAGTCCTTCGACTACCAGTAGAACGGCTGTTCCGTTCATAGCCCCGCGCCCGGTCGCGGGGTTTTTTTTTGCCTGCTATGGATGCTGCCGCATCGCAACGGCAACAAGTTGCCAATGCGCTGGACAGCTCGCAGGCAGTGTTTTAGAGTGAATTTTTGGTTTCACGGCCGATCGTCATGAACTGGTTCAGACGCATCTTTTTCGCACTGGTAGCGCTTGCCCTGACACAGGTGATTTATTATTACCCGCAGATGCCTGATGTGCTTGCTTCACATTTTGACGGGCTTGGCGCGCCCAACGACTGGGCCAGCAAGCAGGGTTTTTTCGGACTCTACCTGGCCATAATTCTAATGCTGGTCGCGATTTTCGAATTCGTCCCGCGCTGGTCGGAAAACCGCAGCAGCTTCGGCATGAAAATTCCAAATCGGGACTACTGGCTGGCGCCAGAAAGAGTGGAGCAGACGAGGGCCTTTTTTCGGCGGCAGATGTTTATTATCGGAATCGCGCACCTGCTGTTGTCGATATTCGCCATTCAGCTGGCGATCCTGGCCAATTTCGATCAGGAGCCGCGATTACATCGAAGCATAGGCTGGGCCCTGGCCCTGTATTTCGTCTTCCTCGGCGCCTGGCTGATCCATTTTTATCTGCATTTCAAAAAGCCATGAGAAGCCGAAGAATCATACACATGGTTTCCTGCCACGCCGAGGGCGAGGTGGGCAACGTCATCGTCGGCGGCGTCAGTCCGCCGCCCGGCGAAACGCTTTGGCAACAAGCCAGCTGGATCGCGCGCGATCAGGGATTACGAAACTTCGTACTCAACGAACCCCGGGGCGGCGTGTTCAAACATATCAACCTGCTGCTGCCGGCGAAACACCCCGATGCGTCGTACGGATTCATAGTCATGGAACCCGAACATACCCCGCCGATGTCGGGGTCAAACTCGATCTGCGTATCCACGGTTTTACTGGACAGCGGCCTGGTGGCGATGCAGGAACCTGTCACCGAGTTCGTGCTGGAAGCGCCCGGCGGGCTGGTGCCGGTAAAGGCTTACTGTCAGGATGGCAAGGCGCAAAGCATCGAAGTTCACAATGTTGCCTCGTTTGCCGACCAGCTCGGGGTATCGCTGGAAGTGGCGGGCATAGGCACGCTGACGGTGGATACGGCCTACGGCGGCGACAGCTTCGTCATCGTCGACGCCAGCGAGCTCGGCTTTGCCATCAAACCCGATGAAGCCGGCGATCTGGCGCGCATGGGCGCGAAGATTACCCGCGCCGCCAATGAGCAGCTGGGCTTCACCCACCCGCAGAATCCTGACTGGGCGCATATTTCATTTTGCGAATTCGCGATGCCGCTAACTCTTGAAAACGGGGTCAAAGTCAGCCGAAACAGCGTCGCCATCGATCCCGGCAAGCTCGACCGCTCGCCCTGCGGCACCGGCTGCTCGGCGCGCATGGCGGTACTGCAGGCGAAAGGCGAAATGCAGGTCGGGGAAGCACTGATCGGCAGATCGATTATCGATTCGCGCTTCGATTGCAGCATCGTCAGGCAAACCCGCGTGGGGGAAAAGAACGCAATCATCCCATCGATTCGAGGGCGCGCCTGGATTACCGGCACGCATCAAATCATGCTCGATCCCGACGACCCCTGGCCCGACGGCTACCGCCTCAGCGACACCTGGCCGCTGAAGGCATGAATCCCGGGCCGGGACCTGACCGCATCAACAGCGTTGGTGTCGGTGCGGTAACGGACGGGTTGATATCCGTCAAATGGCAACTATGCTGGAAACAGATATAATTCCCATTCAACATTCGCGGGTATTTTAGCGCGTGATAACAAGCATCTAAATAAAGGCAGGCGGAGTAAAGTGGACAGAAACGTTAGCAGCCGCAGCACGGTCGAAAAAGCGCTCAGAATCAACCTCGACGAAAAGAAATACGGCACCATCGTCGAAATCGGCGCCGGCCAGGAAGTCGCGCGCCAGTTTTTTAAAGCGGGCGCGGCGGCGGGCACCATCGCCAAGACCATGTCAGCCTACGACATGAAGTTCTCCGATGCGATTTACGGCGTGCAGGAAGACGGCCGTTACGTCAGCCGCACGCGGGTGCAGGCGATGCTGGAAAAGGAATTCGAACTGGTAATCGATCGCGTCGGCACCTCGCGCTCGGTTGCGTCGCGTTTCTTTGCCTACGGCGCGACCGTAGCAGCGAAAAGCTTCAAATCCGATAACGAGTGTCACGCCTGGTGCGGTGTCAGGGTGCAGATGTATCCGGCCGCCCCGCCCTCCGATATCGTCGTCCACATACGCATGCGCGACTATAGCGCGGAACGCCAGCAGCAGGCGCTGGGTATCCTCGGTGTTAACCTGATTTACGCCGCCTACTACTACTTCGAGAACGCCAATACGATCATCGATTCGCTGACCGACAACCTCGAGCAGGATCGCATCGAAGTCGATTCGATCGATTTTTTCGGCCCTTACTTCGAAGAGGTCGACAACCGTGCGATCAACCTGCACCTGATCCGCAGCTGGAAGACGCGCGCCATCATGTTCAAGCCGGACGGCTCGGTGGTGACACCGGCCGAAATGCTGTACAAGAAAAACGTGCTCACCATTCGCGGCACCTTCAGGCCGGTTACCCGCCTCAACGTCGATATGATCGAGCAGGGCCTCAAGTTCTTTTGCAAGACGCAGGGCGTCAATGCCAACAACAGCGTCGCGCTGGCGGAAATTTCCCTCAACGATATCCACGGCAACGACCTCGGAGTTGCCGAGAAGGATCTGATCGAAAGCGTGCGCCTGCTGAATTTGCTGGGTTACAGCGTGATGATTACCGACTACACGCGCTATTTTTCCCTGCGCGCCTACTTCAGGCAATTTACCAAGCTGCAGATCGGTATCGTCGTTGGCATCATGAACATTCGGCAGATTTTCGATGAGGACAGCTACCGCGGCGTCGAAGGCGGAATCCTGGAAGGTTTCGGCAAGCTGTTTCCCGACAATACGCGCCTGCTGGTTTACCCGGAAATCGACAAATCCGGCGAGTTTCGGGACTATACCAACGTCGACCTGCCGGAAAACCTGCAGTTCCTGTATCGCCACCTGGTGGAAAATAAATTCATCTTCGGCATCGAATCGAGCGACCACGAATTGTTCAAGATATATTCCCGCAACGTACTCAAGCAATTGCATGACGGCAGGGGCGCCTGGGAAGAGTGCGTACCGCCGGGGATCGCCGAGGAAATCATCGAAAACAAGCTATTCGGCTATCGCGGATAGTCCCCGCCGAACTCGCCGCGCGAGGTTAGATTCAGGCTATCGACGAGAACGTCCCTGGCGGGCCTGCGCGGGCCGGTCGGAGTCCGGCACCAGGAGATATTCGGGTCAGGAAATGATATCGCCGGAGCGGAGACTGGCGATGGTTTCAGCGTCGAGTTCGAGCACGCCGGCGAGCACTTCGTCGGTATGCTGCCCCAGTAGCGGCGGCGCGCGCTCGTATTCGATCGGGGTTTGCGACAGCCGGATCGGGTTGGCGACGCTGGCCACGCTGCCCGCTGTCGGATGCTCGAGCTCGAGTTCGAGACCGCGGTGGCGCACCTGCGGATCGGCGAATACCTGGTCGAGGTTATTGATCGGGCCGCAGGGAATGCCGCGCGCATTCAACGCCTCGAGCCAGTCCGAGCTGGATCGCTGTTGCATGATCGAGACGACCTCCGGTACCAGGGCCTGGCGATGTCTGACGCGATCGCTATTGCAGCGAAAGCGCTCGTCCGCCGCCAGCTCGGAACGCCCGGCGAGCTCACAGAAGCGCTCGAACTGAGCGTCGTTGCCGACCGCGAGAATAATGTATCCATCGGCGGTCTCGAAGGCCTGGTAAGGCACGATATTCGGGTGCGCGTTGCCCAGCCGTTTCGGATTCACGCCGCTGGCAAGATAATTCATCGCCTGGTTGGCGAGCGTCGCCACCTGCACGTCGAGCAGCGCCATGTCGATGTATTGCCCCTGCCCTGTTGCGCGCTGGTGTATCAGCGCCGCCTGGATAGCGTTGGCGGCATAGAGCCCGGTCAGCACGTCGGCCAGCGCGACGCCGATTTTCATCGGCTGGCCGTCTGCTTCGCCGGTGACGCTCATCATGCCGCCCATCGCCTGGATCATGAAATCGTAACCGGCACGCGCAGCATAAGGGCCAGTCTGGCCGAAGCCTGTAATCGAGCAGTAAACCAGCCTCGCATTGACCTGCCGCAGGCTGTCATAGTCGAGGCTATATTTCTCGAGCCCGCCGACCTTGAAATTTTCGATCAGCACGTCACTTTGCGCGGCCAGTTCGCGAATCAGCCCCTGCCCCTCCGGCCTGGCCATGTCGATGCACACCGACAGTTTGCCGCGGTTGGCGCCATGGAAATAAGCCGCCTCGCCGTTCGACTCGCCTTCCGCGTCCGGCATGTAGGGCGGTCCCCAGCCGCGCGTATCGTCGCCGCAGCCGGGACGCTCGACCTTGATCACCTCGGCGCCGAGATCGGCCAGCATCTGGCTCGCCCACGGCCCGGCGAGGATCCGGCTCAGGTCAAGAACCCTTATCCCTTCAAGCGGCCCGGCCATTTAGAAGAAGGCTTGGATTCCGGTCTGGGCACGACCGAGAATCAACGCGTGTATGTCATGGGTGCCTTCATAGGTATTGACCGCCTCGAGATTCATCAGGTGGCGAATCACGTGAAATTCATCGGAGACGCCGTTACCGCCGTGCATGTCGCGCGCAACGCGCGAAATTTCGAGCGACTTGCCGCAGTTGTTACGCTTCATCAACGACACCAGCTCTACCGGACACTGGTCGGCATCCATCAAACGGCCCATTTGCAGGCATCCCTGCAAGCCGAGCGTGATCTCTGTCTGCATGTCGGCGAGCTTCTTTTGCACCAGCTGGGTCGCCGCCAGCGGCCGCCCGAACTGGGTTCGATCGAGCGTGTACTGGCGCGCCGCGTGCCAGCAATACTCGGCGGCGCCGAGCGATCCCCAGGCAATTCCGTAACGCGCACGGTTGAGGCAGCCAAACGGGCCTTTCAGGCCTTCCACCTTCGGCAACAGGTTTTCCGCGGGCACAAACACGTCCTGCATTACGATCTCGCCAGTGACCGAGGCGCGCAGCGAGAACTTGCCTTCGATCTTGGGCGTGGACAATCCTTCCATTCCGCGCTCCAGGATGAATCCGCGAATCACGCCATCGAGCTTGGCCCAGACCACCATGACATCGGCAATCGGTGAATTGGTGATCCACATCTTGGCGCCCTTTAGCCGGTAACCGCCGTCGCTGGTGGTGGCGGTGGTCTTCATGCTTGCAGGATCGGATCCGGCATCGGGTTCGGTCAGGCCGAAACAGCCCACCAGTTCGCCTGTGGCCAGCCGCGGCAGGTACTTCTGGCGCTGGTCTTCGTTGCCGTAGGCGTATATCGGATGCATCACCAGCGACGACTGCACGCTCATCGCCGAACGATAGCCGCTGTCGACGCGTTCGACCTCGCGCGCCACCAGGCCGTAGGAAACATAGTTGGCGCCGGCGCAGCCGTAGTCTTCCGGAATGGTCGCGCCGAGCAGGCCGAGCTCGCCAAATTCATTCATGATTTCACGGTCGAAAACTTCTTTCCGGTTGGCCATCAGCGCACGCGGCATCAGCTGTTGCTGACAGTATTCGCGCGCGGCATCGCGAATCATGCGTTCCTCCTCGCTCAACTGTTGCTCGAGAAACATCGGGTCCTGCCAGTCGAATGGCACTCGTTTTGCCTGGGTCATAGTTTGTTGCCTGTAAAATGTGATCACATAATATCGTTGCCAGCCAGGAATACCAGTGAATTTGGCGCATGATTGGCAAATTTAAACTTCGCTATCAGTGCACGCTAAGGTCGCTGCAGAAACTGCAGCGCCAGCGTCCCGTAGCTGTAATACCCGGCGCGAATGCCGCGCCACTTTTCACGGTAACGCGCCTCGATCGGAAACGGAAAATCGTCGCGGTTACCGCTAACGATGGTTTCCGCCAGGTGCTTGCCGATGACACTGCCCGGCCCTATACCGCGGCCGTTGTACCCCGCCGGCGCAAACACGCCCGGCGCCAGCAGCTGCACGCGTAAAATCTTGTGACTGGTAACCCCGATCTGCCCGCTCCAGCTAAACGCCCAGTTCACGCCCCGGGTTTGCGGATACAAACGGTCTCGAGTACGCGTCATCCAGTTTTCGCGGATGGCGCGCTGAAAACCCCGTAATTGCCCTGCGCTGCTCATCACCAGGCGACCGTCCTTATCGACGCGCGACGAGGTCAGCAGCAACTGCGTATCCCACAGGCCCTCACGACCAGGAATAATGCTGGTGGCGATGTCATCGGCCAGCGGTCCGGTGGCGCAATGAAAGATAAACACCGGCACCGTCGAAGCACGCACCTGATGGCTATGACGATCGGCGTAGGCATTGGTGGCAACGACCACCTGCTCGGCGGAGACCGAGCCATGCGCGGTGGTTGCCAGCCAGCGATCGTTCTTGCGGGTGAGACTTTCGACGCCGGATTCCTGGTACAGCCTGGCGCCGAGGCCCTGCGCCGCTTTCGCCAGCGCGCGCGCGTAACTCAGCGGATTTATGGTCGCGGCCTGCGGGTCGAGGATACCGCCATGCCGGTAGTATGGCGAGGCGGACAACGCCCGCGAGGTCTCGCCATCGATCAATTCGACCGCGGAGCCCAGTTCCTGCAGCTGGCGGCAACGATTCTCGAGATGCCGCATACCGCCTGCGCTATGCGCGATATTAACCGTGCCGCTGGGTTGCAGATCGCAATCCATATGGTAGCGCTCGACCAGCTCAGCCACCAGCGCGGGCGAATCGCGCAACGCCATGTTGAAACGCTGGCCGGCCTCTTCACCAAGCTGCGCGCAAACATGATCCGGGTTTTGCCAGACACCGGCATTGACCAGCCCGGCATTGCGGCCCGAACCGCCGAAACCGATACTTTTCGCTTCCAGCAACACCACCGAGGTGCCTTTTTCAGCGAGGTGCAGTGCGCAGGACAGGCCGGTATAGCCGCCGCCGATGACGAGCACATCGGACTGCATGGCTTCGCGCAATTGCTCGTTAACCGGGTTTGCGATCGAGGTAGTAGCCCAGAGCGAGTTCTCTCCTGCGTCCTGTGGCATGTGATCTGGCATCAGGCAGTTTCCGCTACATTTGTTGCGGAATTGTGCGTGAAGCAAATTTTTAATGCTAGCCATGACTGAAAAAATCGATAAGAATTCGCAGCTCTGTATCAGGCATTTGGGGGAGAATTCGATGACGACATTAACTGTCGCGGCTACGCAAATGGCTTGCGGCCGGGACCTACCCGCGAACCTCGAGCGCGCGGATAAGCTGATCCGCGAGTCCGCAGAACGGGGCGCCCAGGTTATTTTGATCCAGGAGCTGTTCGAAGCGCCCTATTTCTGCATCGAACAGGACGCCCGGCACTTCGAGCTGGCGACCTCGGTCGACGAAAACCCGGCGATTAAGCGC
>Ga0224508_10000486_pt1 | contig 39409 bp, 36 predicted proteins | sample SF_Jan12_sed_USG_4_FD_170157 | JGI IMG/M metagenome (GOLD analysis project Ga0224508, IMG submission 170157) | Sediment microbial communities from San Francisco Bay, California, United States - SF_Jan12_sed_USGS_21 | ecosystem: Environmental > Aquatic > Marine > Sediment | place: USA... | reverse complement strand
ATATTGAGACTGCGGGAATCGGCAACATCAACCTGGTGACGTCTGCCGACGACTCGAACGTGTTTTTCTACAAGAGCGAGGGTTTTCTGCAACCGGTTACGCTGGTCGTTGGCAATGACGGTGGCGCTTCATCCGAGGTCGTGCAGACGTTGCCTGAGTTTTTTGACGCTGATGGCATGACGGTCCGGCAACATTTTGCCACGAGCGCAGATGGCACACGCGTTCCGTATTTCGTGGTGCTCCCTGAAGGATTCGTGGCGAATGGCAAGACGCCGACGTTGCTGTACGGCTACGGCGGCTTTCAGATCAGCAAGCCACCGATCTACGACGCCGCAATTGGCCATGCCTGGCTGGAACGTGGCGGGGTCTACGTCATCGGGAATATTCGCGGCGGTGGCGAGTACGGCCCGCGGTGGCACAAGGCAGCAATGCTAGAGAACCGGCAACGCGCCTACGATGATTTTATCGCGGTCGCGGAGGACCTGGTCGCACGCAAAATATCCAGTCCAAAGCACCTGGGCATTCGCGGGCGCTCCAACGGCGGCCTGTTAACCGGAGTCATGCTGACGCAGCGCCCGGACCTGTTTAACGCGGTCATCGTCCAGGTGCCGCTACTCGACATGAAACGCTTTCATTACCTGCTGGCCGGGGCTTCATGGATGGCCGAATACGGTAATCCTGACACAGACGACTGGGACTTCATCTCGAAATACTCGCCCTATCAAAACGTCGATGCGGATGCGGATTACCCGGTGGCCTTCTTTATCACATCAACGCGAGATGACCGGGTGCATCCCGGGCACGCGCGCAAGATGGTTGCCCGGATGAAGGAGATGGGGCACGACCTCTACTATTTCGAGAATCTCGTCGGTGGCCATGCCGGCACCTCCGATGCGGCGCAGTTGGCGACGGTAGAGGCCCTGATCCACAGCTACCTCTGGGACCGACTGGGCAAGTAACGCCCGCAGCTTACTCCGGTTTGCGCAGTTTCAGCAGGAAGCGGTGTGTCTTGCCGCGAACGCCTTCGGCAAAGACATGCTGCGTCCTGTCGTCCGAGTGGACGTGCAGGATGCCGCTGTCACCCTCGACAACAAACCCTGCCGCCTCGGCAACGCGGATCGCGTCGGCTTTGAGCATCCGGTGCACGGCAACGTTGTCCTGGCCCTCATTGCCTTCGTGATCGATGACACCGAACACGCCACCAGGTTTGAGTATCGAGTAAATATTCCGCATTGCACCGACGGCAGCTTCTTCACCATTGCGGTTATAAATGTCATGCAGATTCATGGCGGTAATGGCCGCATCGAACGGGCCGTCCTCTGGCGAAAGTTCGGCAACGTCTTTGTTTAGCCTCGATACATTCGGCAGGCGGTTCCCGGCGAGCCGATCGCTTAGCGCTTTTTCATTGGCGCCATCACGCATTTCGAGCACGAACGGTGGATTATGAGAGGCGACAGAACCCTCCGTTCCGACAGCGATGGACAGTACTTCTGTATACCAACCGCCGGCCGCGATGACGTCGATCACTTGCATACCGGGTTCGATGCCGAGAAATTCGGTGACATCCGCTGGTCTGCGGCCCGCATCGCGCGCGCGGTCGGCTTCGGGCCGCGAGTCGGCGGCCAGCAGCGCAACAAGGTCAGGCGCATCGGTCGACGGCATCGTGTCGTCAGCAGGTCCGGAAGCGTCTTTCGGACCGCAGGCGGCCAACACCAGTACGGCTGCAAGGAGCGGTAATTTTCGATATGGGGCGATTGTGCTCACGAAATCCTCCGGAAGTTTCCTCTGTTACGCCACCGCCAAGGGTACTGCAATTAGGCACAAAAAAGGGCGAGACCCGAAGATCCCGCCCTTAATTTCAAAATATGGTGAGCTTAAAGCGGCACGATATTTTCGGCTTGCGGTCCTTTCTTACCTTCGGTGATTGTGAACTCAACCTTCTGGCCTTCTGAAAGAGATTTGAAGCCGTCGCCCTGAATGGCGCTGAAATGAGCAAATACGTCAGGGCCTGATTCCTGCTCGATGAAGCCGAAGCCCTTCGAATCGTTGAACCATTTGACGGTGCCGGTAGTTGTAGACATTGTCTTTTCCTGTAAAAAAATGAACGCACAATTATGCCGTGCGCTCTAAAGCACGGCGGAGTATAGCCTCCGCACCCCGGGAGTCAACGCATTATTCGTGATTTTTCAGATATTATCGATGCAAAGAGGAGGGCGATTCTTGCTAAATCGACGAGATTTTATTCGTAATTCGGCTGTCGGCGCGCTGGCGGCAGCGGCGCCGGCGCTGGCCTGGGCCACGAAGCCCGGGCCAATGCTGGCCCGCAAGCTACCAGGCAGCGATGAATCCCTGGCGGTCGTGGGGCTCGGTAATGCCCGGCCGTTCGCGGCCGGCGACCTCGAAGTATCGCGGCAGCTGCTGGATTTGCTCATGGAGCGGGGTGGTGGCTATGTCGACACATCCGGTCGCGCCCGCTTCACCATCGGTCAAATCATGGCTGAGCGGAACGCCCATGAGCAATTGTTCCTGGGCAGCTACATCGACGTTGGGGACCTGGCGTCGATGCGTGAAGAGGTCAAATCGGTGCAGGACGGCCAGGGCGGCGGGGCCCTCGATCTCGTCATCACGAGAAGCCCGCAGGGTATGCTGGCCCGCCGGGAAGAGTTCCAGCGATTACGCGAAGATGGCCTCACACGGCACATTGGCGTCGGGCGGCCTAACAAGCGCTTCTATCCGCAGATCACAGAACTGATCAACGCAGGCGTCGTGGACCTGATCCAGATCAATTATTCGATGCTGGAGCCTGATGCCGCAGACGAGATATTGCCGCTCGCAATCGAGAACAACATCGCTGTGATTATCAACAGGGCCTTCGTCAACGGCGATTATTTTGGGGTTATCAAGGGGCAGCAATTGCCCGATTGGGCGGCGGAATTCGATTGTGATTCGTGGGCGCAGTTCTCGCTGAAATATATCCTCGCGCACCCGGCCGTAACCTGCGTGCTGACCGAAACGTCGAACCCCAGGCATGCGGTCGACAATCTCGGGGCAGGCTACGGGAGGCTGCCCGACAAGAAAATGCAGGCACGCATGCTGAAACTGATACAGAGTCTCGTGTAGCTGATGCTTACCGTCCATCACCTCGAAAACTCTCGCTCCCAGCGGATACTCTGGCTACTGGAAGAACTGGGCGTCGCCTACGAGATCAAGCGCTACGCGCGGGACAAGGAGACAAGTCTTGCCCCGGCAGAGTTGCAGCGCATCCATCCACTCGGCAAGTCGCCAATCATAACGGATGGTGACGTGACGGTTGCCGAGTCGGGGGCGATCGTCGAGTACTTGGTACACAAATACGATGTCGGTCGCCTGCTGCCAGCGGACAACACTCCGGCAAGGCTGACTTACACCTATTGGCTGCACTATGCGGAAGGCACGATCATGCCGCTCATGGTGATGTCCCTGATCATGAATCGCATTGAGACGGCGCCAATGCCTTTTTTCGTCAAGCCGATCGCGCGGGGAATTGTCGGCAAGGTTCGAGCCAGCTATCTCGGGCCGAATCTAAAACGAAATCTCGCATTCATGGAGGCCACGCTCGAGAAATCCGAATGGTTTTGTGGCGATGAACTGACCGCGGCGGACATCCAGATGAGCTTTCCCGTCGAAGCCGCCGAGGTGCGCACCGACCTGCGTAATGCGTATCCCCGGCTCGGCGGATTTCTTGATCGCATACGGGCGCTACCTGCTTACCAGGTCGCTCTCGAAAACGGCGGTCCGTATGATCTACTGGGCTCATCTCGCAGCTAAATGCAGCAATTGATCGCATGAAAGCCCGCAGCGGCGGAGACGGCGCCTTGTCGCCCACACGTATTCATCACATCAATTTTGTCGTACGCGACCTGAATGAAGCGATGCCAAGGTTCGAGCGCGCGCTGGGTGTCGAGCCATTCGAGGTCATAGATCATCGACCGCGTGGCGCACAGATCGCCCGCTCCAGGATTGGCGAATCGTGGCTCGTCCTGGTCTGTCCCTACGATCCCGATTCGGTGCCCGGCAAACACCTGGCAAAGCACGGCGAAGGCTTCCTCATGATGTCGGTCGGATACGACGACATCGTCAGGCAACTTGAGCGGCTCGAAGCCAGCGGTGTGCAGGTGACAGATCGTGAACCGCGCGAAGGCATTCTCGACTGGCGCATTGCTGACATTGGCGATGTCCATGGTGCATTCATCCAGCTGACCCAAGACGATATGGCAGAAGACGAGGAGTAGCGTGTCCGATCTTGTAATTACTACTCCGCTCAAGATTTACGTTGCGGCTTACACCCTGGCATGTCTTATTGCCGTCGTCCTGATGGTTCGCGAACACGCTTCCCTGTTGCTGTTCCAGCGCGAGTACCGCCGCTTCCTTATGGCGCCCTGGAAGGTCCTGACATTCGCTATCGCTGCTGTGTCAATGACGGTGATGGCGCCGTACACCGGCGACCCTACCTGGGACTACGTCGATGCGACGTTCATGTCGATCCTCACTTTTCTCACAGCGCCCTGGGCAGTTGGCATGCTGTACCGCGCGATGTTCCGGTCCGAACGCCTGGTGCACGTATATATAGCGGCCTGCGTGTGGATGTTCACGGTCAGCTGGGCCTATGACGTCTACATCCTGCTGCGCCATGGCTATTATCCGCCGACCTGGATACCGAACATTGTGTTGTCTTCAATCCTCTACTTCGCAGCAGGGCTGATGTGGAATTTGCAGTGCAGGCAGGACCATGGTGTCGTTTTCGGCTTCATGGATCCGGCATGGCCAAATCTGCACAACGAGCTGGGCTTTCGTCAGGTAGCCTGGTTCGCGTTGCCGATAATGCTGCTCGTCACGTTAATGATCGCGCCATTTCTGTTTTGAACCTTCCGTTTGCGGCCTTGCAGGGCCGAACTGGGTAGAATCCGTCCATGGTAGGCTAGCCATCGATCAAACCAGGGGACAGCAACTATGAGCGCAATCATGTTTGCAAGGGCGGGTGCAATAGCTTACGTGTTATGGGGATTGTTGCACTTGAAGGCTGCGCAAATGCAATACGCAATGGCGCAATCCCTGGATGCAGGTGCGATTCAGGGTAGATTGTTGCAAAACGCCTGGAATTTGTTGTTTTTTGCGGCGTTCGCGGTCGTCATTGCCGTAGCGATGAACTGGAAGAACAGCAAGCTCGGTTACAAGCTCAATCTTTACGTGATCAGTGCTGCAGATATTGGGTTCATTGTATTTGTCCTGATGCCCGGTTACGTGCCGATGATGCCCGGCGCTCTGGGACCGATTCTGTGGATCATAGCGCTCGTATTGTCGACGGCAGGTGTGATGCAGGCGGGTCGTGAGACTTCAATTCGCTAGAATCGTCTGGCTTGCATTCTTCGGGTTCGCTGCAGACGCGGCGGCACAGGAGGGCGGGCCACCCAAACTGCGGATGGACTTCAGCTTCTATCCCTACCAGCGAAACGTCGACGGGGACGTAGACTTTACGACGACAATCAACGCGTCCCTGCCGGGACGTTTCTCTTACTTCGCCTACGTCAACAATACCGGGTTCGTCACGGATGGCAGCGCCGCATTTGCGCGCTCGGAGCAAAACCTGCGCTTCGCCATTTCCGACTCTCTGCCGCTGGACCTGAATTTCCAGGGTGTGCTCATTCGCGGTGATGGCAACGATTTCTACCAACTGGGAATCGGCTGGCGGATTCACGATACGCCGGGCCTCAGCAAATTTTTTGATCGTATCAACCTGATATGGCGAACAACCCTTCAGGCGAAGCGCTTCGAGTTCGACGCCGATGAGAATGCCTGGCAGGTTGAACACTTTTTTCGCATGAATTTATCCGAACGACTGTATTTCAGCGGCTTTATTGACCAGACATTCGACCTGAATACCTCCGATGCACTGCCGGATGTGCCGCTGGTAACCGAACTGCAGCTTGGTGTAAAACTGTTCGACAACTTTTATGCGATCGCAGAGTATCGTAACAACGACTTTCGGGTTGGCAGCGAAGATAATCTTGCTGCCGGTATCGAATACAAGTTCCGTTGGTAGGGGTGCCGATACGGCTTACTTGTCCAGTCCACTCGCACGCGCCTGCTCACGCGCCATCACGGCCCAGTCGAGGTCACCCTCGCCGCGATCAATCGCACGTTGCAGGTGGTCGCGCCAAACATGAGTGCTCGCCAGCGGCATGTTGGCGGCTGCGGCCGCCTCCAGGGCGAGGTCGGCATCCTTGAGTCCGATCACGGCAGTTGCGCCAATCGAATCCCAGGCCTCCTCGACGATCATCCTGCCGTAGACTTCATAGGCCGGCGCTGAAAACAGCCCCTTTGTCATGACCTCGAAGAACAGGCCGGGATCAACGCCATGATTCTCGACCAGCGCAAGTGCCTCACCCATCGTTTCAATTGCACAGCCGAGGACAAAATTGTTCGCGATCTTGACGGCCGTCGCTGCATTCGGGCTCTCACCGGCTTGGAATGTGTGCTGACCCAGTACATCGAACAGCGGGCTGACCTTTGCAACCGCATCGGCCGGGCCGCCGGGCACGAGCTTGATCAGCCCTTCAGCAGCCAGGTCAGGGCGTCCAAGGACCGGACAGGCAATGAAGGCCTGTCCCGCCGTAGCGTGCGCCCCAGCGGCAGCGTTAATAGCATTGATGCCGTGAGTGCCGCTCGCCATGTGTATGCATGACGCGGGCATGCCGTCGATCAGGCCGTTGTCGCCATTCAGAACGACATCGAGTGCTTTGTCGCTTGGCAGCATGGAAATGACCACGTCGCGGCCTTCGGTGGCCGCGGCTGGTGATGCCACGGCAATTGCGCCGCGTTCTTCGAGACTCGTGGTTTGTCCCGGCACCGGATCACTGACGAGAAGATCATGGCCCGCGGCGAGGATGCGAGTTGCCATCGCCCCACCCATGCGGCCGAGGCCAATGAATCCGACTCTCATCCCTGCGTCCCGGCAGCTACTCGAAGCGGCCGCTTGCGAGCAGGATGTCCGAGGTGATCCTGTAGTGCTTCTTCAGCAATTTGACGGCCAGGTCTGCATCGCGATTCAGAACCGCCTGTTGCAGTTCGTCGTGCTCTTCGAGCTCGTGGCGGTCACGATATTCGACAACCTCCGCCAGGTTCCGGTAGCGAAATGAACGCTGGTGCAGGTCCGAGCAAAAGTCGATGAGGATGTCAGAATCGCAGGCCGATATCAGCGCCAGGTGAAACTCGCGATGGTGCTCTTCCCATTCAGGCGACGTGTGTTTGTCCGATTCGCGGGTGCTGCGCGCGGCGCGTGCCAGCCAGTGAAATGCGAGGACGATGCGTTCTTCCCAGTCACTGTCACCATTCGCGATCGATTCGCGCAGCGCGATCTCTTCCAGCCAGCAGCGCGTCCGGGTAAGTTCTTCCAGTTCCTTCTTTTCCGCTGGCGGAACGCGGAAACCTCGGTTTTCCTCGCGTACCACCATGCCGTTGGCAGACAGCCGGTTGAGCGCTTCCCGGAGAGGGCTGTTGCCGGTGTCGTACTTTTCGATCAGGTCCTTGAGGCGTAGTTTGGCACCGGGCTGCAGCTTGCCGATCAGGATGTCGGCCCGCAGCCGGTCGTAAACCGACGAGGCGCGTGTCGAGATTCCGCCGTCGCCGTTGCCGTTTTCTTTCGCCGCCTGAGTCCGATTTTTGGGCATTTTGCGTGAAATTGTCGATTTAATCGGCTCACATACTACTTTCATCGATATTATTTGTATAGCGTAGCCCGCCCCGCTAAGATCGTCGTTGGCTGCAGAACGCTGAATCTATGCCGAAACGACTCCTCCACGTGTTGATCGCAATGGCCTCACTGGGCATTGTTTGCGGGCCCGCGATCGCCCAGGACGAGGGGCCTGAAGAGATTCCGCTGATCGCGGTTGATGCCTACGCAACGACGGCGCTCTGGACACTGGTTTTCGTCCAATACTTCATCCCCGAGGTCGACCGGCGCCTGGCTGAAACCGGCAACTACCGTATCCGTTGGAACAAAGCGTTCGGTGGCACCATCGCCAAGACTCGCGGCGTGCTCGACTCGCTGCAGCACGACCTTGCGGATATTGGCATCGTTACGACGCCCTATCACCCGGACAAGGTGCCTTTTCACAACCTGCCTTATGCGACGCCACTGGTGACGTCGGACATAGGCCTGGTGGCACGCACCATGTCGCAGTTGGTCGATAAATACCCGATCCTGGCCGAACAGTGGCTGGATCATCGTTTGGTTTTCCTGACGACGGCCGGGTCGATCGACACCTACCAGGTCCTGACCAATTACGAAGTAAAAACGCTCGATGACTTCAAGGGGCGCAAGATTGCCGGTGTGGGTCTGAACCTGCGCTTCCTGACCGGCCTCGACGCATCGCCCGTCAACAGTGGCATTAGCGACTGGTACAACAACCTGGCTACCGGCCTTGTCGACGGCATCATTGGCTGGATCGAGGGATCGATCGCGTATCGTTTGTATGAAGTCGCACCCTACATGGTCGACGTGAGGCTCGGCGCCGTAGCGACCAAGGCAATTGTCGTCAATGATCGAACCTGGGCGCGTTTACCGGGCGAAGTTAAAACGGTTTTGCTGGAGACGGCCGCGGATTATCGTGATGAACTGGCGCGCGAGACCGACCGCCGCGCGGCAAGAAGCACGCAGGAATACCTCGAGCATGGCGGCTCGATTCTTACGCTGACTGACGAGCAGCGCCGGGCCTGGGCGATGGGCTTGCCGAACATCGCCGATGACTGGGTCGAGGACATGGAACAGCGCGGCTTGCCGGGCAGGGCGATACTCGAAGACTATATGGACATCATGCGCGCGAACGACCAGCCGATCATGCGCCACTGGGACAGGGAATAACGGTGAAGCAGGGGGGCAACGTCATCACGCGCGCATTCTCGGGCTGGGTCGCCTGGCTGAACAGTGCCGGCGGCGCGCTGATTTTTGCGCTTGTCGTGATGATCAATCTCGATGTCTTTTCGCGCTTCCTGTTTAACGCACCCATCGATGGCGTCACAGAGCTCGTAGAATTATCCATCGTTGCGATTGTGTTTTTGCAATTGAGCGATGCGGTACGTAGTGGGCGCCTGACACGATCAGAGGGCCTGTACAACAAAATCTGCGACAAGAATCCGCGCCTGGGTCATATGCTCGGCGCGTTTTTCGACCTGGCCGGGGCGGCGTTCTTCGTCACGATCATCGCCGGCTCAATTCCTCGATTTGTCGATGCCTGGGAGCGCGGCTATTACGCCGGGAACAAGGGGATCTTCGTAGTCCCTGTGTGGCCCGTACGGCTGATTCTTGTTATCGGCGCGATCACCGTGGTTTTCGTCTTCCTCGGACTGGTCCGACGCCATCTTCGTGCCATCGTCAGTGATGCAGACGGTGACCAGGAATGACGGGGATTGAAGTCGGGCTGCTCTCGGTCATTGCAATACTGGTGCTGATTTACGCGGGCATGTATGTGCCGGTCGCGCTCGGTCTCGTATCGTTCTCCGCGGTCTGGTACCTGCGCGGCAGCCTCGAGGCGCCGGTGTATCTCGTGACGCTCGCGGCCTCGAACAGTCTCGAGGATTATGTATTCGGGGTTATTCCGCTGTTCGTGGTGATGGGACTCGTGGTCAGTCATGCCGGGATGGGGCGCGACATCTACCAGGTCGCAAACCAGATGTTTCGGGCGATTCGCGGTGGCCTTGGCGTCGCTACGGTTGCTGCCAATGCCGCGTTTGCAGCAATTACCGGGGTGAGCATCGCGTCTGCGTCGGTATTCACGCGAGTTGCTGTGCCGGAAATGATGCGGTTCGGCTACACGCCACGGTTTGCGGTGGGCGTAGTCGCGGGCAGTTCGGTCCTGGGTATGCTCATTCCGCCGAGCGTGATGCTGATCATCTACGCCATTATCACCGAGCAATCCGTGGCGGCACTGTTCAAGGCCGGCATCATCCCCGGCATCATTTTGGCGCTTGCATACATTACGGCCATTGTCATCATGGCGACGTTTTTCAAGCGTTACGTTGGTGGTCAGCAACAAAAAGATTCTGCTGCGGCCGCACGGGAGCACTTGTCGAAGCGACAGTTGTTCGCCAAATCGGCGCCACTCGTCATTTTGGTACTGCTTGTACTGGGCGGAATCTACGGCGGTGTGTTCACGCCTACGGAAGCGGGAGCGGTTGGCGCACTAGGCGCACTTATCGTGGCGCTTGGCAAGCGCAAACTTGATCGCAAGGTACTTTGGGACGTTCTCGTCGAAGCCGGTCACATCGTCGCGTCCATCCTGATGTTGATTGTGGCTGCAACGATGTACAGCCGCATGCTCGGGATTTCCGGATTGCCCAACGAACTGGGCGAATGGATCGCGGGCGCAGACCTCGGTCTTTACGGAATCCTGACGATCTACGTCATCGTGCTGATCATTCTGGGCACGATCCTGGATACGACGTCAATCATCCTGATCATGGTGCCGCTGTTTCTGCCCGTGATGGCGCCGTACAACATCGATCTCGTCTGGTTTGGGATCATTACAATCGTTGGTGCAGAGATCGGCCTGTTAACGCCACCGCTCGGCATATCGTGTTACGTCATCAAGTCGACACTGAATGACGATCGAATCACGTTGTACGACATATTTGCCGGCGCGTTTCCGTTCGCCGTCATCATGTTACTGGTGCTGATTCTGTTGATCGCGTTCCCACAGCTGAGCCTGATGTTGGTCTGACGGTCAGCTTTTTTTCTTCATGTCGCCGGCAGGAGGTGCACCGTACTCCGCTTTAAAGTCGGCAAAGACGTTGGCAACAGCGTCGTCTTTGGTGATTGTGTTGAAATTCTCCAACACGATCGTCAGGAGGTAGTTGTTGCCGTAGTGATATTTCGCGTTCAGGCCGCGAAGATTCTCATAGGCCTTCTCGGATAATGCAACGCTGAAGCGCTTTGGCAGTGGGTATCGTTTCGCAGCCATTATTGTGATTGCTCCGTTATTGAATCACCAGGCAATAGTTTAGACTGTCGCAATCGATTTGGCTGCGGAGACCGGATGATGAAGCAAATTCTCACTATTTGCGGCTTGCTGCTGATACTCCTGGTTGCGATTGTTGGCAGCATGGTCATCTTCGACGCCATGGGCATCGATGCGGCGCAATCCGTCGTGCTTAAATTTGGTGGAGCGATTGTCCTGCTCGGCGTTTGCAGCGCGCTGGTGATAATGCTGATGGGTGGCAGCAAAGATACCCAGGACTAGCGTGACGGGTCTAGATTGCAGCCGCGATCGCGTTACCAAGCTCTTTGGTACTGGTTTTGCCGCCCATGTCCGGCGTCAGACGAACGCCCTCGCGCAGCGTATTCTCGATCGCCGCCATGATGCTGTCGTGAGCTTCCACGAAGCCGAGGTGCTGCAGCATCATCGCACCAGCCCAGATCGTACCTATCGGGTTGGCGATACCCTGGCCGGCTATATCGGGTGCCGAGCCGTGGACAGGCTCAAACATCGACGGGTGCTCCTTCGCCGGGTTCAGGTTTGCCGATGGTGCGATCGCGATCGTGCCGGTGCAGGCCGGGCCGAGGTCTGACAGGATGTCGCCGAACAGGTTGCTGCCAACGACAACGTCGAAGTGATCCGGCATGCGTACAAAGTTCGCAGTCAGAATATCAATATGGTACTGGTCGACCTCGACGTCCGGGTATTGCTTCGCCATCTCCGCAACGCGCGAATCCCAGTAGGGCATCGTGTGCATAATGCCGTTTGACTTGGTCGCCGATGTCAGGTGCCTGGCCGGGCGGCTTAGCGCCAGGTCAAATGCGTACCTGAGCACGCGGTCCACGCCGAAGCGCGAAAATGTACTTTGTTGCGTAACGAATTCGTCATCGGTGCCCGCATTCTCGATGCCGCCAATGTTCGAGTATTCGCCCTCGACGTTTTCGCGCACGACATAGAAGTCGATGTCACCAGGTTTACGGCTCGCCAGCGGGCAGGGCACGCCGTCGAACAGGCGCACCGGACGCAGGTTGATGTGCTGGTCGAATTCGCGCCGGATAGGAATCAACAAGCCCCACAGCGAGATGTGATCGGGCACGGTCGGGAAACCCGCCGCGCCCAGGTAGATCGCATCAAACGAACGGAGTTGCTCGATCCCGTCCTCGGGCATCATGCGGCCGGTCTTGAGATAGGTTTCGCACGACCAGTCGAATTCCGTCCAGGCATACTCGATGCCGTGTTTGCTACCAGCAGCTTCCAGCACCCGGATACCTTCCGGCATGACCTCGGTGCCGATACCGTCCCCGGGTATGACAGCGACTTTGATCAGTAGCTCATCCCGCAGCCAATGATCCGATCGGTCGGGAACTTGGTAATCACCTCGATGCCGCTATCGGTCACGACCACCTCATCTTCGAGGCGCACGCCGTCGGAGCCATCCTCATTGCCTGCATAGGTTTCGAGGGCGAAGACCATGCCGGGCTCAATCTCTACCGGGTGCTCGATGCTGTAGGCGCGCGAAATTATCGGGAACTCCCACAAGCCGACGCCAATGCCATGGCCGTACTGCAGGCCAAAGATTTCGTGTTCGTTGAGAGCACCCATCTGGCGATAGTCGGGCCAACGAGTGACGACGTCAGCGGTCGAGCAACCGGGTTTGACGGCATCGATACCGCCTAACTGGATTTCGAGACAGCGCTCGTGCGTATCGATCTGCTTCTGGCTGGGTGGTCCACACGTAAAGCAACGATAGACGCAGGTGTGATAGCCGTTATAGAGGCACACGACGTCCATAAAAATGACGTCACCGGGCTGAATCAAGCGGTCCGAACTCAGGTGTGGGTGCGGGTTGGTACGATTGCCGGAGGTAACCTGGACGTTATGTATCCACTGCGCGCCCAGGCGATGCATTTCGTGCGAGGCGACTGCCTGCAAGTCGTTTTCTTTCGCACCGGGACGGATCTCCATCGCGATCCTGTGAAACGCTGCATCGACGATCGCCGCACCGTGTTTCAGGACCATGATCTCGTCTTCGTTCTTGATGGCGCGTGCATACTGCATGACACCCTGGCCGTCCGCGATCGTGTACCCGTTGGCCTGCATCGCGAGCAGAATCTGGGATTCAATGACATCGACGCCGATACGAATCTTGCTCTTGTCCAGGCCGAAATTGCCGAGCACCATGTCGAGATCCTTCAGGAACCCGACCGAACATCCCCAGGACTCCGGCAGCGCACCAAACATCGTGCCGTGCGCAGGAAACGTGTACTCGGCAATCCACGGGCAGTTGAGCTTCTCAGCCGCCACTTCCGAGCCAAAGCCGAAGATGTGCGGCGGTCCATTGCGCGGAATGATGGCGTAGCGACCCATGTTGTCGATTTCGGGCGAGCAAACGGCCGTCGACGTTGAATACCGCTTGTTGCCTGTGTCGAACAGCAACAAACATTCAATATCGAACTCGTCCATGTAGTGTTTAATGCGGCTGACACGATGCTCGCGCATGCGATCAAAATTGATGCGCTCCTCGTAATCAACCTGCATCATGCCCTGGGTGCCCGGTCGGTACGCCACTGTGGTTCTCCTGGTGCTGGCTGCGGTGGTCTTAGCGAGACTCGATTATATCGTTAAACTGGGAATAATTGTCTAAATTTCGATTATTTTGAAATAAGCTGATTCTGGCGACCCGGACGTGCCGGAAAGGAGGAGGAATTGGTGGCCCGTCACCTCGCGATTGGCGACATACATGGTTGCGTCTCCGCGCTGCGCCTGCTGCTCGAGTTTGTCGCACCCGCTGACGACGACATCGTGATCACCCTGGGTGATTACGTGGACCGTGGACCGGATTCCCGCGGCGTCATCGACTTGCTGATCGACCTGGGCCAAACCTGCAGGCATGTCGCGCTCAGGGGCAATCACGAGATCATGATGCTGGATGCGCGCGACAAGAAGAGCTGGCTGCACCCCTGGCTTCGCTACGGCGGGGAAGCCACACTGCGCTCGTACGGCCTGTCGGCCGATACAGCGGGGTCGTTCGAAGACATCCCGGACGCGCACATCGATTTTCTCGAAAACAGGCTGCTGCCATACTACGAATGCGAAACGCATTTCTTTGTCCACGCTTATGCGGATGCCGGTACCGCGCTGGATAATCAGTCCGATGCGAATCTCTACTGGCGCAAGTACTCGACTTCAGAGGCGCATTGTTCAGGCAAGATCATGGTCTGTGGCCATACACCGCAGCGGTCCGGCCTGCCGGTTGTTGATGAACATGCTATCTGTATCGATACTCGAGCTTTCGATGCCGGTTGGCTCAGTTGCCTGGATGTTGAGGCGGAAAAAGTATTTCAGGCCAACGAGGCGGGCGAAAAACGCAGCTTTTCCCTCGAGGAGGTCGAGAGCCTGCGCTAGAACTGATCGACAAAATTGACGGCGCGCTTGATCTCGCTGCCGTCGCGGCTTTGCTGCCAGAGTATCTTGCCGCCACCTTGCTCCTGCCTTTCGACCTCGATCGCCAGCAGGCTGCCGTTCGGGATCAGGATATCTTCACCGCTCAGCCACAGGACCAGGATGCTCGTGCAGGATTGATGGCTACTGACCAGTACATCGCCGGCATCGAGGTCAAGTTCGCCCACGAAACTGACAATCTCATTCAGGCGGGAGCCGGTCTTGAGGTACTGCGACTCAATGATGGGCTCGTCGAATTCCAGGATCTTCGCCGCAATTTCCAGCGTTTGCCGTACCCGCCGCAGCGGGCTCGAAAAGATACGCGATACCGAGGCGAGGTCAGCGCGCCGGAGATTCACGACCTCTTCGACTTCCCGGATGCCTTTGGCAGTCAGCTCGCGGCCTGCATCGGTCTCCGATTGGCCGGTCATCCCGTGGCGGAGGATAAAGAGCTTCATTGGCCTCGGCGTGTCGTGGTCAGACTTTCTCCGGCAGGCCACTACCCGCCGATTTAACGATAGCCTCGGTCACGGCCGCGCCGTGGACCATCTCCGAGTTCGGAATCAGGAATGGTTCGCCGCCTTGTGCGGCAGCCGCGAATGCCTCGAGCGTTGCACGCGTGACATCGAACATCTCAGCCTGCCAGACCTCGGCCGGTCCCTTGACAGGCTTGAACGTGCAATTACCAAATAGTTTCATGCGACGTTCCTCGGATGGGGCGCCGGCCACGTGCGTCATGCCTTCGAGTTTGACGAATCCCTTGGACCCGTATACCTGGAAATTGAAGCCGCCACCGGTTGCGGTCATTGTGCCGAGATACCCGGACATCCCTTCATTCATACGAAACAGGATCGAGGTCGTGTCGTCGGCGTCAACTTCAACGACCCGCCGGAAACTCTGGGCGTACACCTGGTCGATCTCGCCACACAGGTCGATAAAGCCGTCAATCGCGTGTACGCCCATCGGCGTCAGGCCACCACAGGGCGTTTCCTTGCTGTCGGCGCGCCAGGCGCCGGGTTTCAGGAACAGGGCGTTCGGGAATGTCATCGTCGCTTCGCAATGCAGGACCGTGCCGAGCTCGCCAGAGTCGATCATTTCGCGCAGCCGCGTGATTTCGGGATGAAAGCGTCGATTATAGCCGAGCCCAAGCGTGACGCCGGCTTTCTCGACCGCGGCGACGGCAGCCGCGGCATCGGCACCCGTCAGCGCAAACGGCTTTTCGCAAAACACGTGCTTGCCGTGCTTCGCTGCTGCTATGGTTTGCGGGCTGTGGGAGGAATGTGGTGTGACGAGCACGACCGCATCGATATCCGGCTGCTTGATGATCGTCTCGTAGGAATCCATGAGCTCGAAGTCGTGCTCTTTCGCGAACGCCTTTGCCTCGTCTGACAGGGTGCGGGTAGTGCCTGCAACGAATCGAAGCTGGTCGCTGGCACCAGAAACGGCTTCGACAAGCGTCTTACCCCACCATCCGAGTCCGATAATTGCTGCATTTATCATTGTTTGGGTGGCCTGAATTGCGTGCACCAACAGTATATCGCTAAAATCGACGTTTCAAACGTTTAATCGATTATGGCGCCTATCACCGAGCCGACGGCCTCCTGGATTCTGCTACTCGCGAGAATCTGCCTCGCGGGCGTGTTCATCGTCAGTGGCGTGCACAAGGCGATCTGGTATCGCCAGGCTGTTGCCGAATTTGCAGCCGCCCGCGTGCCATGGGTCGGTATCACCCTGCCGCTGACGATTGCGCTGCACCTGGTTGCGCCGCTTTGCCTGATCGCGGGACGGTTCACGACGACCGCGGCGCTCGCGCTCGCGGCATTCACGGCCCTGGCGACCGTTTGGGTGCACGACTTCTGGAATATGAGCGGCCCCGACAGGCTCGCCAGGAGTCGGATCTTTATGGCGCACATGGCGGTCGCCGGGGGATTGTTGCTGCTGGCTGTCACGGGCCCGGGCAGGCTATCGTAAAATCGATAAATATCGTAAAATTCGCCAACTATCGATAAATCAGGCGCAGGAACAGTCCATTGAATGACAGCAGCGGGCAGCTTATGGCTGCCGTTCGAAACGCCAGCGCACCGGACCGCGACACGCGGCTGGCACTCTACCGACAAATGCAGGCCTGCCGGATGATGGAGCAGCGCGCCTACGACCTGTTCATGCAGAACCTGATCAAGGGCACCTCGCACCTGGCGCTCGGCCAGGAGGCCGTCGCGGCCGGCTTTGGTGTTGCGATGCGGGACGACGACTACTCATTTTGCACCTATCGCGGCCATAACCATACGCTGGCGCGCGGTGCGTCAATGACCGGGATCCTTGGTGAGTTGATGGGTCGCGAATGCGGTCTGTTGGGTGGCAAAGGGGGCTCGATGCACCTCATGGACGTCGATAAAGGCGCGATGGGTTCGTACGCGATCATCGGGGCGCATATGCCGATCGCGGCGGGTGCCGCGTGGTCCGCTCAGTACCGGGAATCCGGGCAGGTTGCCGTCTGTTTCTTCGGCGACGGCACGACCAACATCGGCGCGTTTCACGAATCGATCAATTTTGCGGCTATCTGGGGTTTACCCGTCGTATACGTCTGCGAAAACAACCTGTACATGGAATACACGCCGATCGGTGAGGTCACCGCGGTCCCGAATCCGGGCGCAGACCGGGCGTCCGCCTACGGGCTTGAACCGGTGCTCGCGGATGGCAATGACGTCGATGTGATGTACGCGCTGGCGAGTGCCGCGCTTGAGAAAGCACGCAGCGGGGACGGACCGAGCCTGATCGAGGTCCAGACCTATCGGCATGGTGGCCACTCGCGCGCGGATCCTGGCAAGTATCGGCCGGACGAAGAAGTGGCGGCCTGGAAAGCGCGGGATCCGATCCCGATGTATCGGCAGCGCTTGCTGGATGGCGGCATCGACGAAGCGACACTGGCAGCCATTGACGACGAACAGGCCGCCCGCGTCGACAAGGCTGAACAGACGGCACGCGCCAGCGGACCGCCGCTGCTGGAAGTTGCGGACACGGATGTCTGGGCCGACGGGAGTTCGTCATGGCGCAATTGAGTTATCGCGAAGCGGTTGCGGCGGGTATCGCGCAGGAAATGCGCCGCGACGACAAGGTCGTGTTTATCGGCGAAGACGTGGCCGCAGCTGGCGGCGTGTTCAAGACTACTGAGGGTTTGCAGGCGGAATTCGGCGCGCTGCGCGTCCGCGACACGCCGATTGCGGAGCAGGCTATCCTCGGCGCGACGATGGGTGCCGCGATGACCGGCCTCAGGCCGATTGCCGAGATCATGTTTTCCGATTTTTTTGCGGTCTGCTGGGACATCGTCGTTAACCAGATCGCCAAGACCCGCTTCATGTCGAACGGCCAGTGTTCGTTTCCCCTCGTAATTCGCTCTGCGAATGGTGGTGGTGCGAGGTTCGGCGCACAGCATTCGCAAAGCGTTGAAAACTGGGCGATGGCGGTGCCCGGTTTGAAAGTCGTTGCCCCATCGAGCGCTGCTGATGTGAAGGGACTGCTTGCCGCGGCAATTCGCGATCCGGACCCGGTGTTGTTCTTCGAGCAAAAATCGCTGTATGGCACGAAGGGCGAAGTACCCGAGGGTGAACACGTCGAGCCGCTCGGCAAGGCGAAAGTCCTGCGCGAAGGGAGCGACGTCAGCATCGTGGCGCTCGCAGCAATGGTGCCACGGGCGCTGCAGGCCGCAGAAACGCTGCAGAGTGAGCACAACATATCTGCTGAAGTTGTTGACGTGCGATCACTGGTGCCGCTCGATACCACGACCATTTTCGCCTCGGTGTCCAAGACTGCAAGGCTGGTCACGGTCGAGGAAAACCCGCGCCTGTGCGGATGGGGCGCCGAGGTCTCGTCGCTCGTCGCAGAGGAACTGTTCTGGGATCTCGACAGCCCGATTGTGCGCGTGACGACACCGCATGTGCCCTTGCCGTCGGCGGATGCACTGGAAGATGCAGTGTTGCCAAGTGCCGAACGGATCGTTGCAAACGTCGTCAGGCTTGCGGACTAGGGCAGCGCCATGGATGTCCTGATGCCCCAACTGGGTGAAACCGTTGCCGAAGGCACGATCGCTGCGTGGCACAAGAAGGCCGGCGACACTGTCGAGAGGGGCGACCTGCTGCTCGATGTCGAGACTGACAAGGTTGCAACAGAGATAACCGCCCCCGAATCCGGCGTACTGAGCAGCATCCTGATTGCCGAAGGTGAAACCGTCGATGTCGGCACTGTCCTCGCCGTGATTGCGGTCGACGGCGAGGCCGCCGGTGCTCCGCCGGCGCAGACAAAAGCGCCCGGGGCGGCAGAGTCGGCCGCGCCGCAGGCGGCGAGTGGTATGCCGGAGAAGTCTGCAGATGGCAGGTTATCGCCGGTCGTGCGCCGCCTCGTCAAACAACACAACCTGGACATCAAAGAAGTTGCCGGTAGCGGGCGCGACGGGCGCATCACCCGCCAGGATGTGCTGAATCTCGTCAGTGCCGGCGCTCAGTCGGCAGCCGCAACCGGGCTCGCGACGGCGTCCCAACGAATCCCGTTTGATCGCGTACGCAAGGTGACCGCCGACCGCATGGTGCGATCAAAAGCGACTTCTCCGCACGTATTGCAGGCCATCGACATCGATTTTCATGCCGTCGACGCATCGCGGCTTACACGCCGCAATCAGTGGAAGACCGAGAAAGGTTACTCGCTGACCTACTTGCCCTACGTAGCGCGTGCCGTCTGTCTCGCGATCAGGGACTTCCCGAAAGTGAATGCCAGCGTCGATGGCGACGCCCTGGTGGTTCACTCGGATATCAATCTCGCCATCGCGATCGACCTCAATCACGAAGGCTTGCTCGCTGCTGTTGCGCGAAAGGCGGACAGCCTGTCTGTATCCGAGCTCGCACAGACGTTTAATGAGCTTGTCACCAGGGCCAAATCCAACAAACTGGTGCCCGACGATTTGCAGGGCGGTACTTATACGCTGTCGAACCCGGGGCCATTCGGCACCTTGTTTACTGCGCCGATTATCAATCAGCCGCAGGTTGCGATTCTCTCGATGGACGCGGTGAAAAAACGGCCGCATGTTGTGGAATCGGCTGCGGGCGATGAGATTGCGATTCGACCGATCGGCGTGCTGGCGCACTCGTTTGATCATCGCGCAATCGATGGTGCGTATTCTGCCGCCTATCTGCAGCGTTTGAAGACGATCATCGAAACCACGGATTGGGATGCCGAGTTCTAATAGTCAGTGTTGCGTATTCTTGCTGCTGGCATTGTGTGTCGCGTGTGCGGATGAACCGTCGGCTGAAACCAGTGGCTCCTGCCTGAAGGTGACGCTGACGGGCACGCAGGGCGGCCCGCCCGCTGTTAACGGTCTGGCAGGTGCGGGTACGCTCATTCTATTTGGGTCGCGAGCAAGCGACTGTCGTGACACGTTGCTGCAATTCGATGTCGGTCGTGGCACGACCGAACGTTTGTCCCAACTCGGGATCTCTCCCAACGATCTCGACGCGGTGTTCCTGACCCATATCCATTCTGATCACAGCGAGGGCCTGGCCGGTCTGTTGCAGTTGCGCTGGCATTTTCTCGGCGGGAACCTGGATATCGTTTGCAGCGCCGACGTGTCGACCGACCAGCCGCCGCCCGAACGCACGATGAGTTGTCGCAAGCTTGTTGAACACACCGCGGATGCTTTGATTGCCGCCGGCGAAATCGCACAACGTTTCGCCGAGAACAATGCGCGCGACCCGCGAGGGCCTGCTGCGATCGCCCGCGTTCGGGAAGTCCCTGTGCCGCTGCCAACACGGCCCGGCACAGTTGTCTGGGAGACAGGCAAGGTTCGCGTGAGCGCGGTCGCAACAGCGCATATCGGCGGATCGCTCGCGTACCGGGTCGATACGCCGGCGGGCAGTGTGGTTATCGGCGGCGATGCCGGTAACAGCAAGGCGAAGCCGCCCAGGGAGTCGTCGACGTCAGAGACTGTCGAGTTGCTGGCGGCAGGGGCCGATGTCCTGGTGCATTCGACGATTCACCCTGCATTTGAGCCGGGTGGCGGCAGCACCTTCCCGGCGCTGGCCTACCAGCGCCAAAGTTCCGCGTCCGACCTGGGGTCGATGGCGAAACGGGCGGGGATCGCCCATTTGATGCTGACGCACCTGATTCCGGCACTGGACAACGCGTACCATGGGCCTTACGCGGTACCGGGCGGAGCACTGCAGGCGGCCGACTACCTGGATATAGTGCGCTCCAGCGACTACCAGGGTGAAATCCACGTCGGCACCGACTTGATGACCATTGAGCTGCCTTGATGGGCAGAAAAAACGATAATTTAAAAATTGCGATAATTCTAACGATTATTTATAGTGCGACTACCAAATATCGTAATTTCGCGGTAGTCGAGACATAGTTCGGGGGAATCATGTTTATGTACTTCAGAAACAGTGTGTTGGGTCGCTGGCTTTTTGCGCATGCCGGTGTCGTAGCGACAGTTTTGGGTGTCGCGCTCGTGTTTCCGGCAGCGCCGGTTGCCGCACAGGACGGTGACAGCGCAGGTATATTCCTGGAAGAGATCATTGTGACGTCACGGCGCTACGAAGAGTCGTTGCAGGATGCGCCAGTTGCCGTGGCTGTAATGTCGCAGGAATTCATTCAGCAAAACCGTATCGACAAGGCCGACAACATATTTAACTACACGCCAGGTGCGACCTGGGAGTCGTTCAGCAAGATGCAACCGGTAGCATCGATGCGCGGCGTTATCGCACCAACGCCAGGCAATGCTTCGAGTGAGGCTTCAATTCAAACCGTCATGGACAACGTCGTCATCTCGAAGGACTTCATGAAGTCGCCACCACTGTATGACCTGCAGCGTGCTGAGGTAATGCGTGGGCCCCAGGGAACCGCTTTTGGCCGTAACGCATCGGTTGGATTGATTCATTTTGTGACCAACAGGCCGAGCCAGGAAGCATCAACATCGATTCAGGGCACAATTGGTTCCGACGAACGATTCGAGTTCAAGGGGCATATCAATCGCGCGCTGTCTGACACTACTGCATTTCGCCTCGCCGTCAATCACACGCAGGAAGACGGTGAGATGGAATCGATTTCGACCGGCGACGGTCTCAATGGCGAGGAGAATACGGCGATCAGGGCGTCGCTGTTGCTGCAGCCGAGTGAGACCTTTAGCGCGTACCTGAAACTCGAGTACAGCGAAGACCGGGATGAGGCACCTGTGCGCCATGGCTATCAGCAGCCTGACGGCTCAGATTGTTCGATACCGTATGTCACCAGTCCCCCGTACCAGGAAACCTACTTCGATGATTGCTCAGATCCGTTCAAGGTCGAGATATCGCCGAGAGATGTAGCCGGCTTTGATCCCGCCGACTTTCATACCGATCGCGATATTCTTACGTTCGCGGCCGAGCTGGTATGGGATCTCGGTAATGACCTGACATTGACGTCCATCACCGGATACATGGATGGCGAGACCGACAGCCTCATGGATTTGGTGGGTACACCCAATGACGTTTCGTGGCAGTCCGTGATGAATGAGGGCGATATGATTAGCACCGAGTTGCGAATCGACAATATCGCGAGCGGTAACAATGTGCGCTGGCTGGCCGGTTTCTACCTGTTGCAGGATAAGGAAACCCGTCTTGAGCAGAATCAGTTTCAGCAACGCAATGCGCGTGGCGGGCCTTTTGTCCCGACCACACGCGAAACCGGCGGCACGAATGAGACCGACAGCTGGTCAGTATTCGCCGAGATCAGCTGGGACGTCAGCGACCGGGGAACGATCACCTACGGCGGTCGTTTCGTCAACGACGAAAAGGACTACGACACCGGCGCCAGGGGTTGGGGTGTGGACCGGCAGCTGGTTGGCCTGCCTGGCGTCAGCATGCCGTTTGAAGACGGTTCGCCGCAGCTTTGTGACAATATTGGGCCGCCAGAAGTTTGTGGCAGCGAATCGAACCCCGCGTTTTTCACGAACAATGTTTCCGATTCATGGGACGACTATATTTCAAAGCTCTCCTTCGATTATGAGATCAACGACAATATGAACATCTATGCGTTGTATTCTGAAGGATTCAAGAGTGGAACCTTCCAGCCCGATGCCCTGAACTCCTCTCAGGCACTTGTTGTGGTTGAGCCGGAGACCTCGACAAACTTCGAGGTCGGCATCAAAAGCGCCAGCGATCGATATCGCTGGGCGGTGACGGGTTTCTACCTGGATGTTGAGGACGTGCAGACGATTAACCTCGTGCCTGCCGGTGGTGCGTTTGTAGGCCTGATCAGCAACGTTGGTTCAGTAGAAACGCTGGGCGTCGAGGTCGAGGCTACCTGGTTAATGACCGACACCTTCCTCGTCAGCGGCAATGCAGCGGTCCTGGGTGCCGAGATGCGCGACACAAATGATCCTTCCGATCCTACCGTTGACATCAGCGGTCAGCGACCGGCGGGCGCACCTGAGTGGACGTATAACCTTCGCGGGGAGTACACGGTACCGATGGATAACGGCTCAACGCTGGTGCTGGCAGCAGACTATCGCGGTCGCAGCACGGTCTTTAATCAGACGTCGAGCAGAAATACCAATCCGCCGCTCAGACTGCGACCGCAGATCAATGACTGGGGTGCGCGGGTAACGTGGATCAATTCGAATGAGAACCTCGAGATTTCCGCCTGGGGCAAAAACCTTCGCGAAGATTTCGACATTGCGAATTTCGGCCCGCCGAGCCCGTGCTGCAGTACGTTCGCCGCAGCTTTCCGCGGCAAGCGCATGTTCGGCCTGACCGCAACTTACGACTTCTGAGTAGCCCTCAGCCCCGGTTGGGGAGAGAATTCAACGGCAGCTTCGGCTGCCGTTTTTTTGCCGATTGCTCGTGCGACAGCAGTGCCTAGATGACATCGAATATCAGCTTGATTTCCATCAGGACGAACACGACCAGCAGCACCTTGTTGAAAACCTCGGGCGAGATCGAATCGGCAAGGCCGATGCCGACACGGGTAAAGATCAGCGTCGGGACCAGGGCAATAAGACTTAGCTGTAGCCGATCTGCGGTCAGCAGGTTGGTTGAGACGGCGCCCGTCATCTGGGCTGACGAGAACAGTAAGAAAGTGAATGCGACGAGGAACGCGTATGCAGGCGCGGCGAGCGCTCGCCCATGGTAATAGGGCGCGACAATCTGCGCCGAAATGCCGGTGGCGCCCTGCGTCGTACCGGCAAGGAGTCCGACGACGTAGCCCAGCCAGCCGCGCCCGCGAAACAGCGCTGCCGCTTTGTTGCCGGCGAAATACTGCACGAGATATACCGCGAGCCAGGTTGCGAGCAGGATCCTGAGCCAACGATCGCTGATAGCATGCAGCAGCAGTGTTCCGGTAATGCCGCCGGCAAATCCGGCAACGAGGAACGGTACATGTTCACGCAGCCGGTGCAGGTGCGTGCGGCGGCTGATGACGACCCACAGGTTCGAGGCCAGTCCCGGGATAATCATCAGGATCACCGCCTCTTCGACCGAACTGATCATGGCGATCGCGGGAACCGCAAACAGCGGCAGGCCAAGTCCTGTAATGCCCTTGAATAGAGCGCCCACCGATATCGCGATCAGGACGGCGAGCAACAACCCGCCGTTCAGACTCATCAGTTCCATGTGCGCCTTTGTTTCGTCACGGCCAGGACCTATAATTTACGTCGAGCCTGTGAACGTTTGCGCGACAGTCACACGACACTACTACAATAACTACACGTCGCAAAACGCGATCGGAAGTTGCATCGCAGAAGCTGGCGACCGCTCCGGTGATACGGAGCATCTTTGACGGGGGCAGGAATGAAACGCAGAGAGTTTATCCAGAAGTCGGCGTCAGTTGCCGGACTGTCATTTGTAAGTTGTGGTCTCGGAACGCTGGCTGGCTGCGGCGAGTCGGCAAACGGCAGCGAGCGTCGCAAGGTCGTTATCAATGGCAAGCGCATGCGCACGATCGACATCCACTGCCACAGCTACGTACATGATGTCTGGCCGTTAGTTGAAGGCCGTGACGAGCTTGGCTATCTAATGCCGGTTGTAAATACGCCGCCCTTAAGAAACAAACTCGATATCAACAACGTCGATTTTCGGCTGCAGCAAATGGACGAGCAGGGCATTGATATCCAGGCAGTCAGTCTGCATGTCGGCCAGTATCATCACTGGGCCGATCGCGACCTTGCGACCGAGATCGTCGGCATCCAGAACGCCAAGATTGCCGAATTGTGTACAACGCACCCGGACCGATTCGTCGGTATGGGCGCGGTTGCTTTGCAGCACCCGGATCTCGCCGTGGAGCAAATGAAATACGCAATCAGAGAATACGACATGCGTGGCTTCATGATCACGGGCTCCGTGAACGACGAGGAGCTCTCCAATCCGAAGTACCATCCGTTCTGGGCCGCGGCAGAAGAATTGGGCACAGTCATCTTTATTCATCCGCGCAATTTCCCGGCAGGACAATCGCGTCTCGAGGGCAACGGCCGCCTCGACAATGTGATCGGCAATCCATTGGAAACGACCGTGGCGTTGTCGCACCTGATTTTCGAGGGAACGCTCGACAAATATCCAGGCGTCAAAATCTGTGCGGCTCACGGCGGTGGTTATCTGCCGTCATACATCGGCCGTTCCGATCATTGCGTCGAAAACTGGCCCGCCGAGTGTAAACCGGTCGACAAACTACCCAGCCAGTACCTGCCGCAGTTGTATTTCGATACCTTGGTCTATTCAACGGAAAACCTGCGCCATCTCATCAGAACGGTGGGCGCTGACCGTCTCGTTATCGGTACCGATTTCCCATTTAACATGAGCAAGAAAGACGCGGTGGATCACTTGTTGTCGGTGTCTGAATTGAGTCCCGAAGAACAGGAGGCGATCCTGGGCGGCACGCTGGCCAAACTCCTGGGTATCGCCTGAGCGCAACGATTGTGACGATTGAGTTCACCGTCAACGGCAAACCCGTCAGCGTCGACGTTGACGCGCAGACGCCGTTGCTCGACGTACTGCGCAATGACTTTGAACTGAACGGCCCAAAGTTTGGTTGCGGCCTGGCCCAGTGCGGCGCCTGTGCCGTGCAGCTCGACGGTGTTTCGATCCGTGCGTGTGTGCTACCGGTGGGAAGTATCGCGGGCAAGGCGGTGACCACGCTCGAGGGTTTAGGCAGTGAATCGAAGCCGCATGCCCTGCAAACCGCGTTCATCGAGGAACAGGCTCTACAGTGCGGCTACTGCGCAAGCGGCATCATCGTCACCGCTGCCGCTTTTCTCAAGAGCAACCCGTCGCCCACGAGCGAAGATGTCAAGCGGGCGTTGTCGGGCCACTTGTGTCGTTGCGGCGCGCAGCCGCGGATGGTGCGCGCCGTATTGAAAGCCGCCGAGGCGACCGGGGGCAGTTCGGAATGAGCACGCGGCGTGAGTTCCTGCAGGCATCGGGCGCCCTGGCTTTCTGTTTTGCATTACCCGCATGTTCAGGTGATGAGGAATCGGCCAAATCCGGTCACACGTTGCTCGGGAACAGGCTGCAAATCAACGCAGATGGCAGCGTCGACCTGATGCTCGGCAAAGTCGAGTTCGGGCAGGGCATCGGCACCACGCTGGCACAGCTTGCGGCCGAGGAGCTGGATCTGGATTTCAGCCGCGTAAGGCTGAGCTATGTCGACACAGATTCTTCACCCAATGAGTTCTACACGTTCAGCAGCATCTCGGTGCAGCAAGCAGGACCACCGACCCGGAAAGCTGCCGCGCAGGCCCGGGCTCATCTACTGCAGCTGGCCGCCGACCGGCTGGGCGTTGCCGCAGAGTCGTTGACCGTCGCTGACGGCCAGGTGCTTGCGAACGGCGCTCAAACCGCCATCGACTATTGGTCATTGATCGGCGACGAACACGCGACGCTCGAGCTTGTCGAGGACGTCACGCTGAAACCGGTCGATGATTATTCCGTAATAGGCAAATCCGTGCTGCGAATTGATATACCGGGCAAGGTATTCGGGGAACCGAGCTTCCTGCAAGACCTGCGTCTACCGGACATGGTGCATGCCCGCGTCGTGCGGCCGTCGGCCGAAAGGGCGGTGCTCGAGGGTTTTAATGCGACTGTCGCCGAGGCAATGCCCGGGGTACTCAAAGTGGTTCGCGACGGGAGTTTTGTCGCAGTAATTGCTGAGCGCGAAGAGCAGGCACGAAACGCCGCGAAGGCACTCGGCGAAAAGCTTGAGTGGAGAGTTCCCGGGGACCTGCCAGATTCAGAAGCTCTCTACGATTGGTTGAGAAACGTCGACTCTCGAACTGAACCGGTAGCGGAAAAGACAGGCAATGTGGACCGTGGCGCCGTGAAGACCGTCTCGGCGACCTACCAGCGACCGTATCAGGCACATGCCTCGATATCACCGTCGGCAGCAGTCGCGAGGTTCGCGGACGGCCAGCTGACCGTCTGGAGCCATGCTCAGGGTATGTACCCGTTGCGGGCCGGGATTGCGAAAGTGCTCGGCCTGGACATCGCTGACGTCCGCTGCGTTCACCGCGAGGCATCGGGCTGCTACGGCCATAACGGTGCCGACGACGCGGCCTGCGATGCTGCAGCGCTGGCCGTGAAATTCCCGGGTCGGCACGTGCGTGTGCAATGGGAGCGAGCCGACGAGATGACCTGGGAGCCATACGGGTCAGCGATGCACATTGAGGTTAGCGCCGGTATAGACGATGCAGGACAGATACGTTCCTGGGACTACGATCTCTGGAGTTGCCCACACACGAGCCGGCCCCGGGACGAAGTGCAGGCGGAAAACATGATCTATGCGCGGCAACGCGAAGGAGCGCTGCCGCTGCCGCCGATTCAGTCCATACCGCAACCCAACGGCGGTGCCGATAGAAATGGCGTGCCGTTGTATACATTCGATCGCGTCAATGTAAGAAAGCACCTGGCGACGGACGTACCGATGCGCGTGTCGGCGCTGCGCGGCCTCGGTGCCTACGCGAACGTGTTCGCCATCGAGTCGTTTATGGACGAGCTCGCCGACATAGCGAATGAAGACCCATTTTCTTTTCGACTGCGGCATCTGCAGGACGAACGTGCGATCGCCTTATTGGAGGAGCTCGAACGGGTTAGTGATTGGAAAAATCGTCCGGCGCCGGGAACAGGCGGAGGCTGGGGCCTCGGATTTGCACGATTCAAAAATCGCTCGGCATGGGTGGGTGTCGTGATGCGCGTGACTGTCAAAGACGGAGACATCCAACTGCGCTGGGCGAAAGCGGTTTGCGACGCCGGGCTGATTATCAATCCGGACGGCGTTCGCGCGCAGATCGAGGGTGGCATCGTGCAGTCATCGAGCTGGACGTTGAAAGAGCAGGTCCGTTTCAGCAATGAGCAAAAACAAAGCGTCGACTGGAACAGCTACCCGATCTTGCGTTTCGATGAAATACCGGATATCGACGTAACGTTGATGGACAGAAACGATCAAGCGTCAATGGGCGTCGGTGAGGCGGCACAAGGACCGACCGCCGCTGCAATCGCGAATGCCGTTTTCCACGCAACGGGCAAGCGCCTGCGCCGGCTACCCCTGGTCGGCAACGAACGTTCGTGAAAACTTTTGGGACGCGGTGGACTGTGATCGTGCGCTTTCAAGAAATCATAAAGCGTTACCCGTCCATTCTAGTGGAGTGTCACGTGCCAATAACAAAATACGGGAAGTTGGGTTGCGGATATGCTGCGCTAGTCGTGGTCGTATTGATGGCGGTTGGGTGCAATGCTACGGGTTCCGGATACGATCCTGTGGCCGAAGATCCGCGTAACATAGATGCTGCCAATCCGCCGGCTATCGTGGAACTGGATTTCCAAAGTAACGGCAGACGCCTAAACGGCATTCTGTATGTCGCGAACGGTGCCGGACCGCATTCGACTGTAATGCTCCTGCACGGTTTTCCTGGCAACGAGAAAAATCTCGATCTCGCCCAGGCGCTGCGCCGTGACGGCTTCAATGTATTGTTTTTTCACTATCGCGGTGCCTGGGGAAGCGAAGGCGTATATAGCTTCACGCATGTGATCGAGGACGTGGCTAGCGCAAGCCAAATGCTGCGCACAAGGGCTGCCGAATACCGCGTTCGTCCCGAGGACATCATTCTGATCGGGCACTCCATGGGCGGGTTCGCGGCAATTCACGGCGCCGCTCGTGACGCTTCGATTCAATGCGTAGCGGGTATCGCGCCGGCAGATCTCGGCGCGGTAGCGAAAGGTTTTGCAGCGGACGCAGAGGCTGCGCAAGGATTTGCCGCGTACAGCGATTCGGCGCAGATGCTGTCAGGGTTCACTGGTGCTGCGGCAGTGGCGGAGATTAATGCGAACGCCGACGCCTTCAGCTTGCGCTCACTTGCGCCATTGCTTAAAGGCAGGTCTGTGTTGCTGATTGCCGCTGCGGACGACAAGGTCATTCCGGTGGAGGTGCATCACAATCCGATGGTGGCTGCCTACGCAGCCGTGCCCGAGATTGATCTTACCGATCGGTTACTTCCCGGAGATCATTCCTTCTCATGGACGCGGATCAGTCTGATTCGTGAGGTCTTAACCTGGGCACAAAAGTGCCGGGACACGTGATCAAGCGAGGTTCTTTTTCTGGCGATTTGTGGCCAACACTAATTTGAATAGCCGCTTCACCCCCGAACAGTCACTGATATGCGTACACTTGATTGTGAATAGCGGAGCCAGGCAATGCGGAAATTCCTTCTGACTATATTCTGGATCACCAATCTGGGTAATGTCATTCAGCTGCTGATCATGGCAACGGCGAGCTGGATCATCTTCTCCGGCGCCCATTCGTTTTTCGATCTAAACGTGAACGTGTTTATCACACAGTACATTCCAGTATTCATTTGGATAAAAACGCTTATTGTTACGCTTCTGGGTGATTTCGGATACTGGATACTCACAATACCGATTCTCGTCATCGCCCCGCTGAAATTGGTCGCCGGAACGATAATTGGTCTGTGGGCGTACTCAGCCGCTAAGAGCATGCCTGCTGAGCAGCCTTAAACCTACAGCGGCAATGGCCGCTATTGTCCGTTAGCGGGCCGTCAGGATTGATCATTTTCGACGTCTCGAATGTCCGCTTTCCCATCGGAAGCAGACATTCAGCTAGAATTCGTTTGAAGGGTCGCTAATGACCCAAAGCGGTTATTCGGGCTACAGCATGTCAATATCGATTCTTGACCCAACAAAACTAAGCGAAATCACCGCACGCGAGGTCGCACGTTTCCGTGCCGAACGGCCTCGATCCAGGGCTTTTCTGGAACGCGGTTGCCGAACCATGCCTAACGGTGTGCCTATGGCCTGGATGAGTTATTTCTATCCCGCAGGCCCGTTCGTGGTGGCGCAAGCTGAAGGTGCCTACCTAACCGATATTGATGGACATCGTTATCTCGACATGAACCTGGCGGACACCAGTATGGCTACTGGTTACGGGCTCGAGAGCGTGGCTGACGCGGTTGACCGACAGTTTCGTAACGGTAGTCAGATGCTGCTACCGACAGAGGATGCACTTGACGTAACGGAATTGCTTGCAGATCGCTTCGGTTTGCCTGGCTGGCAATTCACGTTATCTGCTTCTAATGCGAACACAGAGGCTATGCGAATCGCGCGCGCCAAAACTGGCCGTAACAAAGTTCTGATGTTTGATGGCAAGTATCACGGCATGCTCGATGAATCCTTACACTACCTAGAAGAAGGTCAAATGGTACCGGAGAGTGCTGGTCTGCCGAGCCGCGCCTCTGAAGACACAATCATCGTTCAATACAATGATCTCGCCGCCGTCGATCGTGTGCTGACTGCCGGCGACGTTTCCTGCGTCCTGGTCGAGCCGGCGGTGACCAATGTGGGTGGCGTGCTCATGCCGGACGATGATTTCCATGCTGGTTTGCGACAGCTGACGCGGCAATACGATGCAGTTCTCATCTTGGATGAAGCACACACGCACGTCTGCGCGTATGGTGGCTTGACACGGGCCTGGTCATTGGAACCTGACATTCTGGTGCTGGGCAAGGCACTCGCCGGCGGCATACCGATCGGTGCATATGGTCTAAACGAGGAGTTGCAGGACTTTCTCGAAGTGGATCCATCAAGTGATTTCGAGGATTGGCGCAGCAGGGTAGCTCTCGGTGGCACGCTATATGGTAATTCGCTGCAGATTGCAGCAACGAAGGCAACGCTTGAGACAGTGCTAACCGAAGACAATCATGCTCGGGTCAATACATTGGGCGCTTTATTAGCGGACGGGATCGAAGCCATACTGACACGCCTGGACTTAACGTGGTCTGTATACAGGCTATTTTGTCGAACCGGTTACCACCCGGCACCGACCTTGCCCAGAAACAACCTTGAGATGGCATCGGTTCACGACACTAGTCTGCGTAATGCCATTCACGTCTATCTCGCCAATCGAGGCATATGGGAGGCGATCGATTCAGCGAGTCCAGCGGTGTCGTTTGCGGCAACACCGGAAGACGTAAAATACTATCTTGCCGTGCTGGAGGAATGTCTCACGGAGTTGTACGAATAGCGTCCGCTTCTGGCCGATAGCGGACAATCCATTGAAATGCGGATTGTGTGATCGATGTTGGTAGCCGCCCCCGGGATCGAACCGGGAAAACGCCTGGGTCTGAACCAGGCAGGTATGCCATGTTCCCATCAGACGGCCGTTGTTTTTACCAGACCTCGTGCAATGTAAGTCGCAGTGATCTGGTTGGTTTGGTCAAGCGCCGTGGATTCGAACCACGATCTCGAGGGTCAGAGCCTCGTGTCTTCGCCGTTAGACGAGCGCTCTATTGTTTGGTACGGCTGGCAGGATTTGAACCTGCACTCTCAACCTTCGCAAGATTGGGCTCTCTCCCTTAAGCTACAGCCGTGGAGTAAAGAGGAGGGGGCGGGTGCCCCCTCCCGGTTCATTACTTACCGATCTTCTTCATTGAGATCATGTCAGTAACGGAGTCGAGACCACCGAACACCGAGATGTTGCCGATCTTCTCGGTCATCTTCTCGAGGGTCTCCAGCTCCTTGAGACGCAGCGCCACAGCGTTCTTCTCCATCACCTTCGCGGTGTTGAGCAGTGAACGCGTTGCGTTTGTCTCCTCGCGGCGACGGATCACGTTGGCCTGAGCAGCCTTCTCGGCCTCGACCACCTTGCCCAGCAGGTCCTTCATATCGCCAGGCAGGATGATGTCCTTCACGCCAACAGACTTCACCGTGATACCGATTGCCTCGAAGTGCTCCTTGAGGTGGTCAGCAACCGACGTGTCGATTACGGCCTTGTCCTCGAGCAGCGCGTCGAGCGTACGTGTACCAACGGCACCGCGCAGACCGAACTGAACCTCCTTGTACAGATGATCCAGTGGATCCTTGGTCTCGCGAACCGCCTTCTCGACGTCTGTCAGCTGGTAGGTCGCTGTCAGGTTGATGCGCAGAGACACCTTATCCTTTGTGAGGATTTCCTGACCTGACACCTCCAGCGTCTGGACGCGTGTGTCAAACAGCTCGACCGATACACCGCGCTCCACTGCGAAGAATGCATGGAAGCCTGGTGCCAGCGAGCGTGTCAGCTCACCGTCGACGTACAGAAGACCGATGTGGCCCTCAGGTACGACGCGCGAGTAGATTGCCTTGTCGGCAATCGCCTTGAGCATTGGGTCGTTGCCTGCATGCAGGCGCTTCGCCAGGCGCTCGTCCACATCCAGCGTCTCGACAATCTCAAAACGCTGTACGCGGATCTTGTGCACGCCCTTGGTGAAGAGCTTGCGGGTTGCAGGTGCCATTACGAGCGTTACCGAATCGTTGTGGTAAACCACCGCGATCTCGTTCTCGTTAGTGGCAATTACGTCGAAGTAACGCTCAACCTGGTGCGGGTACTTCTCAATCAGGAAGTCCTGCAGACGGTGACCATAGGTTGGTACCGTCAGATCGAAGCGCTCGACCGTGAATGCGTGCAGTAGTGTCACGAAACGGTACACGCCAGGCTCGAGGAACTTGACGAAATCGCCGTCGCGGAACAGGAGCGCACGCTCGTGCTTGCGCACGATAATCTTCTTGTAAAACATTTGCGTTCTCCTTTTCCTCTTCAAAAAATGCGTTGGGATTCCTGTAGCAGCGCACCCCAGCGCGCCAAAAAATTAGATGCGACCACCTCCACAGTTCAATAGCGGGACGACGGCGTCCGACGGCCGGAACTGATATGCGGTACCGTCCGGGGCCGCAGGCGATGAGTCGCCCATGGCTCAGGAAGAAACTGGATATGAGTTCGGGTGCGGCGAGCGACACGTCGACCGGCGATCGCGCTGCTGCGAGCAGCGGCTCGGTGAAGCAAGCTTCGGTGAGTCGCCGTCGCGGGAGACAGTCGCGGAAGGGCAGTATCCCTGCCAGGGAGCGGATTTGAACCGCGGACTCTCGTCCTTACCATTGGTGGCTTTTGAGGCCATTGAGTGAAATACAGGATTCGAACCTGTAACTCTACGATCCACGTCGTATGCTCTTACCGTTTGAGCTAATTTCGCGGTGGCGGTCTTTGCGGGGCCATTCGGTACACGCTGTGCAATCAACCAGCTTTGGCGCGCCAGCCGGGAATTCAGAGAACCCGAGCCGCAGAATGTTTTGCGCAAAAACATCGGTATGACGGTCGTGCCGTCAAAAGTGGTCACCCGGGGCAGAATCGCACTGCCAGCCTCCGCCTTGTAAGAGCGGCGCTCTTCTACTTGAGCTACCGGGCTACTGTTTGGTGAATCGAGCGAGTCCCGACCTCGCAACCTCCCGGGTAAGAACCGGGTGCTCTGCCTGTTAAGCTATCGATTCGTGGATGTAAGGGCCGGAATCGAACCGGCGCGTGGCGGCATATGAGGCCGCCCGCGACGCCAGTCCCTTACAGTGGTGCGGACAGTGGAACTCCAATCCACATCTCGGCGTTGGCAACGCCGCATTCTCGCTGTTGAACTAAATCCGCATAGTTTGGGGTGAACAACCGGATTTGAACCGGCATTTGCCACGGTCACGGCGTGGAGCTTTTGCCATTAAGCTATGTTCACCATTGTCTGGAAGAGACGGAGAGGATCGAACTCTCACAGCCCGAAGGCCTTCACGGTTTTCAAGACCGATAAGCACGCCAACCTTGCGCGTCTCTAATGTTGGTCTAGGCAGCGGGATTCGAACCTGCGGCAACCGCTTTCCAAAAGCGGGACTCTGGCCAGACTGAGCTATACCTAGAATGTTTGTGACTTGCCTCGGTACCTGAGCACTAAAGGTAAGTTCGCGATCAGCAAAGAGGTGCTTTGAGCACCTCATGCAAACTTGGTCGACCAGGAGTGAATCAAACACTCGACCTCACGCGTATCAGACGTGCGCTCTGTCACTGAGCTACTGGTCTTTGGTAATCCGGGCGAGACTTGAACTCGCACTTCGAGGTTGAGGGCCTCGCGGCCTGGCCATTAGCCGACCGGATCGTTGTTGGCGGGACGCATGGGATTCGAACCCACACCTGCTGGATCGACAGTCCAGTGCTCTGGTCGATTAAGCTACCGTCCCTTCATTTGGTGGAGGATCGCGGATTCAAACCGCGCTTTTCGCCTTGCAAGAGCGATGTTCTACTCGAATGAACTAATCCCCCGAAATTGGCTGGCACAGTAGGACTCGAACCTACATCTTTCCGCGTAACAGGCGGCTGTTCTGCCTTGAACTACATGCCATTGGTGCACCGGGATGGTTTCGGGCCATCGTCGCGCCGGGCTTCAACCGACCGCTCTACCTCTGAGCTACCAGTGCGTTGTTTGGAGCTGACGATGAGTCTCGACCTCACAACCTGCTGCTTACAAAACAGCTGCTCTGCCTATTGAGCTACATCAGCATAGTATGACCGGGGCAGGCACCAGGATTCCGGCGCACAGCGGGGTCTGTAAACACTGTCGTCAAAGACACTGCCCCGGTCAGTCACACAATCCACATTGTTAAAGATCAATGATCGGGGCATTAAAAAAGCCCTGATCGGTAAATCTCCAACCAGGGCCTCTTTGCCACTGGAAGGTCGTACAAAACGAGCCCTCCAGCGCTATGTGCTGAAAGGCTTAGAACATCGGGTCCTCGGGAATAAAGACCATACGAATCCCTCGGAGTCGAAGCGCGGAGGCTTGGCTCCACACCGCGTTACCGGCTGTTCTCGCAAACAAATTTTCGGGTCGGTTTTTCATAGGGGCGCGCACTATACGCTCAAAATTTGCCAAGTCAACACTCAGACGGATCTTTTCCGGAAATAGTTCCACTGGCGTTAGAAACGTATTTCAAATCTCAGGCCAACGAAATCCGCGGCTGGTGCATCTAAGGGTTTGAACTTTAGGTGAAAGCATCAATCTATTCTGGTGTAATCTTGGAACTCCTCGGATTCGGCGGCCCCGTGCATGTCACTGATTGCTGAACTAAGACGACGTAATGTATTTCGCGTGGGAGCGGCGTACCTGGTCTTCGGCTGGCTGCTGACCGAGGTTTTGACGGCCGTGCTCCCTGAGTTGGGAGCTCCCGAGTGGGTATCCAAGGCCGTTATTCTCATGTTTGCGTTTGGATTCATTCCAGCCATCGTCTTCTCCTGGGTATTCGAACTGACGCCGGACGGCATCAAGCGGGAAACCGAGGTTGAGCGAGACGAATCCATTACGACCAGGACCGCCAAGAAACTGGACTATATAACCGTAGCCGGTGTGGTCGTATTGGTTATTGTTCTCGGCTTCTTCGGTGCCCGTCAATCGAGCGACGAAACCGAATTCCTGGAGTCGGAGATAAGCGATGCGTCGGTTGCTGTACTGCCTTTCGTTAATATGTCCAATGATCAGGACAACGAGTATTTCTCGGACGGTCTCACCGAGACGCTGTTACATATGCTCGCACAAGTCCCGGATCTCAAGGTCGCGGCACGGACTTCGAGCTTTTCGTTCAAGGGTCAGGACAAGACCATCGGAGAGATTGCAGCGGCTTTACAGGTAGCGCATGTACTCGAGGGCAGTGTGCAGCGAGCCGGCGATCGCGTACGAATAACCGCTCAGCTGATTCGTGCATCCGATGGCTTCCATGTCTGGTCCGAGAGTTATGACCGGACCTTGGACGACATATTTGGCATCCAGGATGAGATCGCCGGGAAAGTCGGCGGTGCGCTGTCGGCGTCACTGCTTGGTACCGACTCAGGCACGATGATTGCGGGCATCAATACCGCCAGCCCTGACGCGTATGATCTGTACCTGCAGGCGCTGAAGGAAAGCGCTACGTATTCCTATGGTGGACTGCAGGCGGCGGAAGACCTGTTAAAGGGCGCATTGACCGTGGACCCGGATTTTCTGGATGCCAAAATCGAGTTGGCCGACAATTATCTGCACCAGGTCGAAACGGGCTTGATGAACCAGGACGATGCGTTCCCCGAAATCGTTGCGATCACAGACCAGGTACTGGAAGTCGAGCCGGATAATGGCGCCGCGCGCGCCATTCAGATTTTTGCCAATACTGGTTTACATCTGGACAGTGCCGGGCCGGATACGATTCCAAACGCTATCCAGGAGCTGGAGACAATTGTTACGGCGGAGCCCGCGCTCCTGAACCCGAAAATCCTGCTGATGCGATATTATGGAAATGTCCAGGAGCCTGAGAAGGCGATGCCCTTGCTGAAATCTGCCCTGGCGGACGATCCGTTCAATCCGGTGATCCATTACGAACTCGGCAACCTGTATATCGCCCTGGAACAGTGGGACGATGCGCGCGCTGCTTTGAAGAAGTCCCTGGAGATCGAGCCTGCCCAACCCAATGCATACGCGAACCTGGCTGAAATCAGCCTGAGATCGGGCGATGGGCTCGATTATGTGCAGCAGTTCATGCGTGCGATCGAGGTCGATCCCGTCGATCACGAGTTGCCAGGCATAGTCGCGGGCTTCCTCTACGAACTTGAGTTGGTCGATGAAGGCGATGATTTCCGCAATCGCGTGATAGCGATCGCGCCAACCAGCCCGGTTGCATATCGCACGGAGTTGTTGCGCGGCTTGGCATCGGGTGACGAACAGGCCGGCATCGCTGCGGCGCGACGGGCATTAGAAGACGGCGTCGAAAACCGGCGTTTTGCGTGGGGCGGTGCGGTTCAACATCTATTGCGAAGTGCGGCCAAAAACGGCACGGTTGAAGAAGAATTTCAGTACCTCGATGAACAGGAACCGGGCATTCTTGACGTCGATAATGCGGACACGCCATTGAAGTACCGCGCTGCCCAGTATGCAGCGTTCGATGCCTGGTACGTCACGGATTCGCCGGAAGAGCTCAATGCGCGAATCGAGAAACTCCTCGTGATTGCGCAGTCCTATGGCTTTGAACTTAAGGAAAATCCTGAGGTTCAGGTCGGCGTGCTCTCGCTGCAGGGCAAGACCGACGAGGCGGTGGAGATCGCGTTGGAAAAAATATTTACCGAACCCGTAAGCACCAATCTGGGTTGGGAGCGCATCTATTCGCAGGCGCAGTACAACGAATTGGTTGCCGACCCCAGGGTGCAGGCGGCCATGCAGCGCTGGGAGGCCGAAGAGGCGGCACTTCGGGACAAGGTCAGGCGCTTCCTCGCAGACTTGCAAAATCTCCAGGCAGCGACTGGATAAAAAAGGCCCCGCATCCTGTGATGCGGGGCTGAGCCAGTGCCGTAAAACGGTGGGGGTTCAGTCCGGTTTTACGTGCTAATCAGAGCTCCAGAAGATAGATGCCAAGCTTCGTAGCAGTAAACGTATTGCTGTCAACATCGTATTTGCCGTAGGCATACATCGATCGCGCATTCGCCCCGGTCATGCTGTTCAGCAAGTCCGTGACAAAGTCGTCCCAGTCAGCGTACAGCCGCAGGCTGTCTTGTGACTTGATCGAGAACAGCATGCGGCCGGTTTCGCGCGGCAAGATTGCGGTGTCCGAGTCGAGTTCGGTCAGGTCGATCAGGACCGGGCCCTGCTTGATGTAATGGCGCTGGTCGATGTCCGGGTTCTTATTCCAGAGCAGCAGTCCATCCGTGCCAATGCTCAGGAATGGCGTTTCAGTGCCGCTCGCGCCCCAGCCAACGCCCAGTGCGCTGCGGACATCTGAGTAATCGATCACGGTGCGGCCTTCGAAGTCTGGCGGCGCCATACCAAATGTCTCCGGGAAACCCCAGGCAGCGATAGGACGACCGGTACCGAGCGAGTCCAGCGTCAGGTTGCCCGTGGCCACCTGGTACTCGTCCGGATTGGCGTCGAGATCTCGCGACGGCCCGGTGCCGGTAAAGTCGAAGATTCCAGCGCGACGACGGTCGATCGAGAACAGAGTCATCTCGGTTTCGCCCGGCATGATCGAATTCACGATGCCTGACAAGTGCGTCACGTGCATGCGGACCGCACCGTTGGTTGCGTCAAACAGGATCTGCGGTGCCAGGGCGTCGGTCGTCGGCGTCGGCTGAGTACCCCGAATCGTAACTCGCTGGCCTATGGAGATCGCATCGATCGTCAGGTCAGAGTTTCGATAGCCATCTTTGAACACCTTGGTGTTCGGTCCGACTTCGACAACAACATCGTCGTGCCAGTGAATAGGCCGGTCGATCGAAACTGCGCGAGGGATAATGGTCGCGCCACGCACGGTCAGGAAATTGTCATCGCGGGCAATTACGTTACCGACAATAGCGTCCCTGTCATGACCGGGAACGCTTGTGCCCGCCAGTACAATGTGCGCTGTAAACTCACGATCGCTGGTCCTCAATGTGCCCGCGGCTATCGTCGGCGTGCCGGCGCCAGCGGCGTTGAGGGCGCGCAGACCTTCTGCGCCTGCATACATCACCTCATCGACCTCAAACTCGGTTGCGTCGGTCACGTTGACGACGAAACGGCCGAAGTCGCTGACGCGGTCATTAAATGGCCGCACGCGAATCACGTAGTTCATGTCCTCAACGTTTGCCTCGACCAATGGACCGCGGACGCGAATATTCTTCTCGTCGACAGGGTGAACTTCCGCGAGTATGAATTCCGCAAGCTTTGCCTCGGCCGGTGTTTCGCTGAGATCGACTTCATGCGATGCCTCGAGGTCGAAGTCCAGCTGCAGAAATGCGGCGCGTCGTTTTGTGATGACCAGCTGGTCGCGCTCCGCCAGGACGATTTTCAGGTTGGTTCGTCCGAGCTGTTCGCCCTCGAGATCCGTCACAACCGCTTGTTTATAGCCGTTGGGATCCATCGAATCCTCAACAACGACCTTTGAGTTGGTGTAGTCAAGGCTGATGGTGCCCGCCACATAAGTCGCGGGTGGTACGGCAATCGCGGAAACGAGTTCGGTCAGGTCAACATAATCAGTGAAATTGACTCGCGTATCGCGCGGCAGGACTTCAACCGTCCGGCCGTTGGCGGTCTCGAGTGTCAGGGAAATGATGTCGACGGCATAATGCAGGAAATCGCCGTCAGCATCTGTAAAGCCGATCAAAACGGTACCGCACTCGTCAAAAGTCGCAGGATCATTGGGATCGCAGGTGGCTGTCGGGGTCGGACCAGTATTTGCCGTTGTGCTGGCACCGCCGCCACAGGCCGTTAGAATCAAGGCCGTGAGCAACAACAGTGCGCGGCCGGTGTTTGCGAGGTTCATGCGTCTCTCCTTGTTCGCGTGTAACGGGTTACAGGGTGATAACGGGGGCAGCGGGTTTCGGTTGACAGAAAAAGTGGCAAATCCGAGGAAATCAAAAAAATACAGCGACTTATCTTGTATTCCTGCGGTAACATGTCAGAATATTCACCCGTGTGGAGAGCTGGGTTTCATGCGGTAACTTAAATGTGAGTACTCCCCCCGACAGCACTGGCGCGTCCAGCGCACAGCTTCGACCGCCGCGCGCCGGCGAGCGTACGCGAGGCGCGGCGGATGCGCTGCAAACCAAGATCGCGGTTGACATCCAGAACCTGGATCCGAAGACCTATCGCGAGCAGTTGGCCG
>Ga0224508_10000485_pt1 | contig 39469 bp, 41 predicted proteins | sample SF_Jan12_sed_USG_4_FD_170157 | JGI IMG/M metagenome (GOLD analysis project Ga0224508, IMG submission 170157) | Sediment microbial communities from San Francisco Bay, California, United States - SF_Jan12_sed_USGS_21 | ecosystem: Environmental > Aquatic > Marine > Sediment | place: USA... | reverse complement strand
GTGAAACAGATCCCCGGCCCCGCCGATCCGGGCGAGCTCGATCCGGCGACGAACACGCTGAAGAGGGACGCCAAGCTGATCCTCGACGAGTCCGACTCCTACGGCGTCGAGATGGCGCTCCAGCTCGCTGACGCGGCCGGTGGCGGCGACGTCGTCCTCGTGTCGATGGCACCGAACAACGAGGTGAACGGGCTCCGCACCGCACTGGCCATGGGTGCGGCCGAGGCCATCCTCGTCAGCGACGATGCGCTTGCCGGCTCCGATGCCCTCGGCACCGCCAGGGTCTTGGCCAAGGCCATCGAGCGGGCCGAGGCCGACCTCGTCTTGACGGCGACGGAGTCGAGCGACGGCTACACGGGCACCGTTCCCGAACAGATCGCCGAGCTGCTCGGCCTGCCGTCGGTCACCTTCGCCAAGGAGATCTCCGTCGCCGACGGTGGTGTGAGGGTCAAACGCCAGACCGAGGCCGGCTTCGACGAGGTCGAATGCCCGCTGCCTGCCGTCGTCTCGGTCACCGCAGGTGTCGTCGAGCCCCGCTACCCGTCGTTCAAGGGAATCATGGCCGCGAAGTCGAAGCCGGTCGCCGAGCTGACGGTCGCCGATCTCGGAATCGACGCTGCGATCGTCGGTTGGTCCGGCGGCGGCCAGGAGATCGTCGACGTCTCCCCTGCGCCCGCCCGTGAAGCCGGCGAAGTGATCGAGGACGACGGCGACGCGCACGAGCGCATCGTGGCCTTCCTCGAAGAGCTCAAGGTCATCTGAGGAGGCGACATGGGAACGATTTGGGTTCATGCAGAGGCCAACGACGGTCAGGTCGCGTCGATCACCCTCGAGATTCTGGCCAAGGCCCGGACGATGGCCGACACGGTCGAGTGCGTCCATGCCGGCGACGGCGATGCCGTCGCCGCCGAGCTCGGCGCCCATGGCGCGTCGACGGTGCACGCCACCGGCGACCTTGCGGGTGGTCTTGCCGGGCCCGCGCTGTCCAGTGCCATTGCTGCAGCAATCGCGGCGGGCTCCTCACCGAGCGCCGTGTTCTTCGGCACCAGCCAGGACGGCCGCGATGTCGCCGGGCGACTCTCCGTGAAGCTCGACGCGCCGGTCATCACCAATGTGGTCGACCTCGACGACGATGGCGGCGCGCTCGTCGGCAGCGAGCCGGTGTTCGGCGGCACGATCAATGTGCGCACCCGGTTCACCACCGACAAGACCGGCATCGTGTTGATCAGGCCGAAGTCGTTCACCGCCGAACCGAGCGGCGGCGGACCGGCAGCCGTTGCGCCGCTGGCCGTCCCCGATCTCGGCGCGACCGGTGGCGCCCGGGTCGTCAACCGCCATGTCGAGGAGTCCGAGGGGCCGAAGCTCGACGAGGCGAGCATCGTCGTCTCCGGTGGCCGTGGCCTGGGCGAAGCCGAGAAGTATTCGATGATCGAGGATCTCGCCAAGGCTCTCGGCGGCGCCGTCGGCGCGTCGCGAGCGATCGTCGATGCGGGCTGGGTGCCCTACTCGTACCAGGTCGGTCAGACCGGCAAGGTCGTGAAGCCCGACGTCTACATCGCCGCCGGCATCTCGGGTGCGACCCAGCACATGGTCGGGATGAAGGGCTCGAAGACGATCATCGCGGTCAACAAGGATCCCGAAGCGCCCATCTTCGGCATCGCCGACCTCGGCGTCGTCGGCGACGTCCACAAGGTGCTGCCCAAGCTGTTGGAGGCGCTCGCCGCCCGTGGCTGAGCCCGAATCCCGCGGCCGACTCACCGTGTCGATCTCGTAGACTTCCGTCGTGCTCTTCGTTGCCAACATCGTGTCGCTGCTGTTGGTGCTGGCGATCGTCTGGTTCGGCATGCGTTGGCTGACGCGGCGCGTCCACGGCCATCTCGACATCGACGCCGAGCTCGAGTCGCTCAGCGAGCCCGGCGACCCACGCCCGTGCATCGAATGTGGCGGGGTGGGCGCCCGCCAGCAGCGCGGCTCGCTGCGTCCGTGCCCGGCATGTGAGGGCACCGGCGTCCAGAACGCCAGCTTCTGACCAGTACCGCTACGTCGATCAGATCAGCGGCCAGGGGTACCGACGGCCCGTCGGGTCGACCGGGAACCGGCCCTCTGCGACCACGGATCGGGCTCGTTCCAGCACGGCCTCGTGCTCGACGGGGTCGAGGAGCTCGGCCAGCTCGTCGGTCAGGCCGTCGTCGACCATCGAGGCGACATCGTCGAGGATGCCGTCGGGGATCGGCTCGGACGCCCACTCCCATATGACGGTGCGCAGCTTGAACTCGTGGTGGAAGCTCAGCCCGTTGTCGATCGCCCACACACTGCCGTCCTCGTCGAGCAGGCAGTGACCGGACTTCCGATCGGTGCTGTTCGCGAGCACGTCGAGCACACACAGCCGTTGGAGCGCCTCGTGGTGGTGCTCGGTCTTGATCATCGTGAAGTAGTGGGCCCGATAGTCGGTGCGGACCAACAACTGGACCGAGCCGACACCCAAGGGCCCGTCGCGTTCGACCGTGGGTGGAACGAGGCCCCAGCCCAGCTGCCGCGACAACCGGAATGCCGCGATCTCGCGCCGGTACAGGCCATCCGGGAAGTCCCACAGCGGTCGTTCGCCGCGATGCGGCTTGTAGATCGCCTGCGCCGGCACATGGTCGTCGCATTGCAGGTCGACCAGGAAGGTCGCATTCGAGCTCCAGGGCATCCGGCCGACCACGTCGATCGACGCGTTGGCGAGGATCGAGATGGCGTCGACCTCGCTCAGCGGCCCGCGATCGCGGAAAGGAGTGTCGTCGGTCACGAGATCGTCGGCGTCGGGGAGCCGCCTTCGGAGCACGGCCGGTGCGGCCTCAGTTGAAACACGAACACCACGAGCCGTCGCCGTCGAGGGGGCGGCCGCAGTACGGACACGGTGGCCGTCCGGCCGCGACGAGCTCGCGTGCGCGATCGATGAACGCGGCCACGCGGGACCTCGAGATGCGAAACCGCGCCGTTGCCGGTTCCTGCTCGTCGTCCTCGATCAGTTCGTCGGTCCACAACACGATCCGATCGTCGACCTCGGCGTAGGCGACCCCGATGTTGCCGACCACCCACTCGGCGACGACCGGCTCGATCAGCTCGAGATCGGCGTCGGGTACCGGCTCGATGTCGGTCGGCAGGTCGTCGAGGACCCCGGCCAGGTAGTCGGCGAGTGCGATCACCTGTTGCTTCTCGAGGCGGAGGCTCACAACCGAGCCATCGCCTCGGGCCTGGATGTAGAACACCCGTTGACCGCGCGGTCCGATCGTGCCGGCGGTGAAGCGGTCGACGTCGTCGAGCTCGTAGGAGTTGCTCATCACGGTGCCTGGCGTCAGGAAGGCGCGAGCGCCCTCAGCGAGTCGCCGGTCGAGTTGACGGTCAACACGATGGTGCCCTCGGTGCCGTACACGACCGCACTGATCGAGCACGTCGAGACGATGATGCGTTGGAAGTGATCGAGGTGAGTACCCATGGCGTCGGCGATGGCCGCCTTGATGGTGTCGGCGTGGGACACCACGACGATGGTCTCACCCGGGTGCGCCGCCGTGAGGTCGCGCACCGCCCCGACCATGCGGGTCTGCATCTCCGCGAACGACTCACCACGCGGGAACCGGAAGCCTGATGGATGTCGTTGCACAGCTCCCCACGCGGTGAGCTTGCGCAGGCCCGACAGCTTCTTTCCGGTCCAGTCGCCGAAGTCGCACTCGAGGAGGCCCTTGGGTCCGGACCCGCAGCCGGCATGCCCTGGCGATCGGAGCGGCGGTCTCGCGAGCCCGTTCCATCGGCGACGAGTACACCGCTGCGACCGACCCGAGCTCGGCGATGCGCCGAGCAGCCTGCTCGGCCTGCTTCACACCGGTGTCGCCGAGATGGAGCCCCGGGGTGCGCCCGGGAAGGACCGCTCCGGTGGTCGGGGTCTGGCCGTGGCGTACGAACAGCACGGTCGTCGGTTTCGTCGCGTTCGGGCGACCCTGAGTGCCTCTCGCCATGGTCGACACGCTACCGGGGAGACGATGCGGGTCGGCAGGGCCCGATGCCCCGGACGCTCGTGTGGGTTGCGGCATCACTCGCCCCTAAGGTGACGCCGATGCACGCACTCGACGCAGTTGCCGCCGACGTTCGCGAGTGCCGGGCGTGTCCGCGTCTGGTCGAGTGGAGAGAGCAGATCGCGCTCGAGAAACGCGCTGCGTTCCGCGACCAGGAGTACTGGGGACGCGGGGTCCCCGGCTTCGGCGACCCCGACGCGCGCCTCTTGGTCGTCGGCTTGGCGCCCGCAGCGCACGGTGCGAACAGAACCGGCCGAATGTTCACCGGCGACCGATCCGGGGACTGGCTCTACCGGGCGCTGTATCGGGCCGGTTACGCGAATCAGCCTGTCTCGACCGATCGTGAAGACGGTCTGGAGCTCGATGGCGCGTTCATCACCTCTCCGGTCAAGTGCGCCCCGCCCGCGAACAAGCCGACTCCCGCGGAACGGGCGAACTGTCGCCCGTACTTCGAACGCGAGCTCGCTGCGCTCACCCGCGTGCGCGTGATTCTCGCATTGGGCCAGGTCGGCTACAACGCGGCGTGCACCGAGCTGGGCGTGTCATCCCGGCCCCGGTTCGGCCACGGTCTCGAGGTCCCCCTCGATGATGACCGCACCCTGTTGTGCAGCTTCCACGTGAGCCAGCAGAACACGTTCACCGGCCGCCTCACCGAGCCGATGCTCGACGCGGTCTTCGGCCGGGCCCGCGAGCTCACCGGCTGAGCAACGCGGTACGCCGGCGCCGCGTCATTTCGAGGACAGACCACTAGCCTGCACGATCGTGAGAACACGTCTGCTCGTCGTCATCTCGTCGCTCGCGTTCGTTGCGGCGGCCTGCGCCGGATCGGGTAATCCAGAGGACTACGACCAGACGGTCCAGGACAATTTCATCGAGGGCTGCGTCGCATCGGGCTCCGATGACGACACCGAGGCCCAGGCCGGCCTCGTCGCGGTGTGCGAGTGCGCCTACGCCGAGATATCGACGACCATCAGCTACGCCGAGTTCAAGGAATTCGACGACACGCTCCGCGAGAACATCGACGCCGCCTTCCCCGACCAGTTCTCCCAGATCTTCGCCGACTGCATCCGCAACGCGAGCTGAGCCGCGCTCACGGCTTGCGTTCGGGGAGCCCGAGGCGTGCGTCGACCGCGGCCCAACCCGGCCACCGCTCGCGGCTCTTCGTCGCGAGACGGTGCATGAGAGCGATGGCGCCGGGGTCGGCATCGCCCGGTTTGCCCTCGATGACACCTTCCTCGAGCATCTTGATGATGATCTGACGTCCGAGCTCGGTGCGGACGATCGTCAGGGTCCAGTCGGTGGCATCGCCGATGCCGCCGGTGGAGATGTCGGCGTGTTCGGCGGCGAAGTCGGGGCAGTGGTTGCAGCCCTCACGGGTCCAGGCGTGGCACTCCTTCAGGTTGACCTCGTGGTAGTCGCCGTTCTTCATCCAGATCTGGAAGACACCCTTGATGTTCATCTTCGCGATCTGATCCTTGGCCAGCGCATACTTCGTCTCGAAGAGCTCGTCGAAGATCGAGTCGTCGAAGCTCTTCGAGCACAACAGCCCGATGTTCAACTTGATCGGCTTGCCGACCTTGCCGACCTTGCGGTGCCACATGACCGGTCCGATCGAGGTCTGGCAGCTCATGCCCACCAGGGCCAGGTTCTCGAGCCCTCGTTCGCGGGCCTCCGGAAATGCGAGCGTGTTCGCCGAGTAGGTGTACCGGCTGCCCGCGCCACGAAGGACCTCGTCGCGATCGGTGGCGACGCCCGGAACCGCCTTCCAGCCTCCCTCGTCGCCGCCCTCGACCAAGGAGGTGAGCGCCCCGTCGATGATCCCGTTCTCGAGGCACCAGATGAGGATGGCAGAGACGAGACCGCCGTCCTGGCCGATCTCGTACACGAAATCGTCGCTCGCTCGTGTGAGCAGCACGTCCTTGTAGATGCCCGATGGCTCGTCGGCATGTCGCGCGCGGCCGAAGAGGTGCTCGTCGGCTTCGGGTTCCCACGCCCGAAAACGCGGGCAAGCCCGGGTACATGAGGTGCATCCCTTCTCGCCGTGGATGCAGTTGTCGGGCCCCAATTCCTCTTCGAGATGGAACGGCTTGTACTCACCCGGCTCGTGCTTGTAGCCGATGACGTCGTGGGGGCATGAAATGACGCAGCCGGCACAGCCCGTGCACAGCCCGCTCGTGATGACCTCCTCGTACAGCTCCTTCCACTGATGGGTCCACCGGGGAGGTTTCGTGGCTGGCGCGGCAGCATCGGTCATGGTCATGGCCCGGATGGTACAGAAGCCCGCGTGTCGCTGTCGGGCTCGCGCGTGACGCGACCCGGAGGCTCAGCGCTCGAGTATCCGGATGAGGCGCATGCGGACTCGGTGGGTCCTGGTCGTCGGGGCCTCGTTGCCCGGCGTTCCGGTTGCGGCCACGGCGGACGGAACCGGTTCGGTCGGCAGTGCCGGCGCAGGCGATGGGGCCGGCACCGCGGCGGGCGCCGGCTCGTTCTCGGCGGCGGTCCGCAGCACGTCGAGGTCGGCCTGGAGCTGCGCGAGCGTCTCCTCGGCGATCTGGCGCCGCTCGGCCTGGAATTCGGCTGTGGCCTCGGCCCGCCCGGCCCGTTCGCGGGCTTCCGCGAGCTCGCGGCCGGCTTCGTGCAGGTTGCCGAGCTGATCGAGCATGCGGTTCCAGGCCTCGACGGGGACGAGCAGCGTGCCTGCGGGAATGCTCGGGGCGGTGTGATCGGCGCTCGGCGGCGGGGTCGGCGGCGGCGTGCTGGGTGGGGTCAACCCGGCCATGGCGACGCGGCTGATATCGCGCCCGGTCTCGACGAAACGACCCATCGTGCGGGCGCCGAAGGCGATGAAGCGCATCGCGTCGGGATTCGACAGGAGCGCGGCCAGGTCTTGCTGGGGCGAGGGCTTGCGTGATTCGTCGCTCACGCCGACAGACGGTAGCGCGGCCCGGGAGCGGTGCCCGCCTCGTCAGCGGCGGACGTCGACGACGATCCGGCCCTTGACCGAGCCGTCGAGAAAGCTCGGTGCGACATCGGTGACATCAGTGAGACCGATCTCGCCGATCATCGACTCCAGTCGGTCCGGATCGAGGTCGCTCGCGAGGCGACTCCACGCCTGTCGGCGCCGTTCGACTGGTTCGTAGACCGAGTTCACGCCGGCGAGCGCGACGCCGCGGAGGATGAACGGCGCGACCGACGTCGGCAGGTCCATGCTCTGCACGAGCCCGCATGCCGCGACGCATCCATGCGGTTTCGTCATCGACAAGACGTTGGCGAGGATGGTGCCGCCGACGGCATCGATCCCACCGGACCACGTCGCCCGGCCGAGCGGGCGGGGCGGATCGGTGAGCGTGGCGCGATCGATGATCTCGGCCGCGCCCAGCGCTCGGAGGTAGTCGCCTTGTTCGTCGGCTCTCCCGGTGACGGCGTGCACCTCGTGGCCCAGGCCCGAGAGGATCGCGATCGCCACGCTGCCGACGCCGCCGGCTGCTCCTGTCACGACGACGGGCCCCTGTTCGGGGCTGACGTCGTGTTCCTCGAGTGCGAGAACGCACAACATCGCCGTGTAGCCGGCTGTGCCGATCGCCATGGCCTGGCGGGTCGAGATCGCGTCGGGGAGGTGCACGAGCCAGTCGGCGTCGACTCGGGTGTGCGTCGTGAGCCCACCCCACCGGGTCTCGCCGATCTCCCAGCCGTTCAGGACGACACGATCGCCGGGAGCGTACCGGTCGTCGGCGCTCGCTTCGACGACGCCGGCGAGGTCGACACCGGGCACCATCGGCCACGCGCGCACGATCGGAGACGTGTTCGTGATGGCCAGCGCGTCCTTGTAGTTCAGCGTCGAGTAGTCGACCGCAATGGTGACGTTGCCGTCGGGGAGCCGGTCGTCGTCGAGGTCGACAACCCGACACGTCACGTCGTCAGCGGTCTTCTCGAGGAGCAGCGCTCGGAACATGACGCAATGCCAGCCCCTGCGCGCGCACGTGTCAAACCCCACCGGCGGCGTCAGCCGTGGTCGTCGTCGTCCCCGGTCGGTCGCACGTAGTCGTCCTCGAAGAAATCGGGCTCGAGGTAGATGAGCCTCGCGATCGGGACCGCGTCGCGGATTGCGTTCTCGGCAGCATCGATCGCGTCGGTGAGCTCCTCGTTCGAGAGCCTTCCGGCGAAGTGGATCTTGCCGGCAACCAGCAGCTCCTCGGGGCCGATGTGCTGGGTGCGCATGTGGATGATCCGGTCGACCGACGGTGTCGACTCGATGGCGTCGACGATCTTGCGCCGATCGGGTGCGATCGCGGCTTCGCCGACGAGCAGGCTCTTCATCTCGATGGCGAGGATGACGGCGATGAATCCGAGCAGGATCCCGATCGCCAGGGTTCCGATGCCGTCGAAGACGGCGTTGCCGGTGATGTCGGCGAGCAGCACGGCGGTCAGGGCGAGCACGAGGCCGATCATCGCACCGGTGTCCTCCAGCAACACGACGGGCAGCTCGGGCGAGCGGGAGCGACGAATGAACCCGATCCAGCCGATGTCGCCCTTGACGCGAGCGGACTCGACGATCGCGGTCCGCAGGGAGAACCCTTCCAGGAAGATGCCGAAAACCAGGATGCCGATGGCCCAGGCCAGGCTCTCGAGCTCGTGGGGGTGGCGGATCTTGTCGATGCCCTCGAATATCGCGAAGACGGATCCGAGCGCGAACAACACCACCGCCACGACGAACGACCAGAAGTACCGCTCCCGGCCGAAACCGAATGGATGCTGGGCCGTCGGCTCGCGTCGCGCCTGGCGCCCACCCCACAACAACAGAACCTGGTTCGTGGTGTCGGCCCCGGAGTGGACCGACTCCGCGAGCATCGATGCCGAGCCGGTGACGATGAATCCGACGAACTTGGCGATGGCGATGCCGAGATTCGCGAAGAGAGCGGCGACTATGGCGCGGGTCGATCCACCTGCAGACATGGCCCATTGGTATAGCCGAGCCGGCGGCGGCACGGACGAACCGTGCGCACCTAGTGTGGACGCGATGACGAGTGACGCCGTGAGAGTCTGCATCGAGGCGCCGCGTGCCTCGATCACCCTTTCGAATCCCGATCGACGCAATGCGTTGAGTCTCGCAACGATGACGGGGATCACCGCGGCGCTGCGGTCCCTGTCGGCGGACCCTGGCGCCCAGGTCATCGTGATCGACGCCGAGGGACCAGCGTTCTCCGCCGGTCACGACATGAGCGAGATGATCGATCGACCGGCCCGATTCTACGACGAGCTGTTCGCGGCGTGCGCCGAGCTCATGCAGACCATTCACGATGTGCCCCAGCCGGTCGTGGCCAAGGTCGATGGCATCGCCACCGCCGCCGGCTGCCAGCTCGTGGCGTCGTGCGATCTCGTCGTCGCGAGCGACACGTCGTCGTTCGCCACACCCGGCGTCCGTATCGGGCTGTTCTGCTCGACTCCGATGGTGCCCATCTCGCGCGCCGTCGGGCGCAAGCGGGCGATGGAGATGCTGCTCACCGGCGAGCCGATCACCGCGGACACGGCGGCCGATTGGGGCCTCGTCAACCGGGTGGTTCCCCGGGCCGAGCTGGATGCCGCCGTCGACGACTTGGTGGCGCGCATCACGCGGTTCAGTCGGGCGACGATCGCGGTCGGTAAGGAGGCCTTCCATCGCCAGATCGACATGTCCGAGCCCGACGCCTACGACTACACCCGAACGGTCATGGCGGCCAACGCCGCCGACGACAACGCGCAGGAGGGCATCGGCGCCTTCTTGGACAAACGCAACCCTGTGTGGCCGTCCTGACACCATGAGCACCGGAACACCGCAGACCGGAGAACTGCAAGGAGGACAGATGGGAGCCCAGGTCGCCGTCGACGAGCTCCCCGGGGCGATCGGAACCGATCTCGGTCACACCGACTGGATGCAGGTCACCCAGGAACGAGTCGACCGCTTCGCCGACGCCACCGGCGATCACCAGTGGATCCATGTCGACACCGAGCGGGCGGCGTCCGGTCCCTTCGGCGGCACGATCGCGCACGGCTATCTCACCCTGTCGCTCGTCAGCGCCCTGCTCCCGAGCCTGCTCACCGTCACCGACATGTCGATGGGCGTCAACTACGGCACCAACAAGGTCCGGTTCCCGTCGCCGGTGCCCGTCGGTGCGAACATCCGGGCCCGCGGCCAGATCATCGCGGTCGACGATGTCGCGGGTGGCTACCAGGTCACGGCGCGGATCACGATCGAAGTCGAGGACAGCGACAAACCGGCGTGCGTCGCCGAGGTCGTGAGCCGGTATCTCCGCTGACCGAGCACTCCTTCCGGTCCACCCGGATCGCGGGAGTCGAGGAGGACGAACACATGGACATCGTCGGGAAGGTAGTGGTCGTCACGGGCGGGGCGGGCGGCATCGGTGAGGCCATCGCCCGCCGGTTCGCGGCCGACGGCGCACGGGGCGTGGCCGTGGTCGATCTCGATCTCGACCGGGCCACGGCCGTGGCCACCGACATCGGGGGGTTGGCACTGCAGGCCGACCTCCGCCGCCAGGCCGATGTCGAACGGGTCGTGGCGAGCGTCGAGGCCGAGCTCGGCCCGATCGACATCTTCTGCTCGAACGCGGGCATCGGCATGGCGGGTGGTGTCGAGCTGCCCACCGATGAATGGCAGGCGATCTGGGACATCAACGTGATGGCCCACGTGCACGCGGCCCGGGCCGTGCTTCCCGGCATGATCGAACGGGGCCGGGGCTATCTCGTGAACACCGCCTCGGCGGCGGGCCTGCTCACCCAGCTGGGTTCGGCGCCGTACGCAGTCACCAAGGCCGCGGCGGTCAGCCTGGCCGAATGGCTGGCGATCACCCACGGCGACCAGGGCATCAGCGTGTCGGTGCTCTGCCCGCAAGCCGTCAACACCGCCATGATTGCCGGCATGGACGCCGGTGGCGTCGCAGGCGTCGACGGCATCCTCGAGCCCGACGACGTCGCAGCCGCGGTCGCGGCGGCCATCGCGGCCGAGGAGTTCCTCATCACCCCGCACCCGTCGGTCCGCGACTACATCAAGCGAAAGGCCGACGATCCCGACCGTTGGATCCACGGCATGCAACGACTCCAGCAACGCTTCCCGAAGCCGATGGGCTGAGCCGCGGCGTAAGCTGAGCGGATGGCCAAGCGCAAGCGCCGACCCCCGAGAGTGCGCACCGACGTCCCGGTGAGCGATCCGCCCGTTCGCCTCGGACTCGTTTCGCCCATGCGTACGGTGCCGGCCACCATCGCCCGGCCGCCGTATGTCACGCTCCCCGGCGGCGAGCCCGGACCCTCGGTTTCATCGCCGATCCGCACCGCCGACGAGCTCGCGCGTATGCGAAAGGCGGGTGCGGTCGGTGCCGAGATCCTCCTCGAGGTCGGTCGCGAGGTCGCCCCCGGCGTCTCGACCGAGAAGCTCGATCAGATCGCTCACGAAGCTCACGTCGTGCGGGGCGCGTACCCGAGTCCACTCGGGTATCGGGGTTATCCGAAGTCGGTCTGCACCTCGGTCAACGAGGTCATCTGCCACGGCATCCCCGACTCCCGTCAGCTCCAGGACGGTGACATCGTCAACATCGACGTCACCGCCTACATCGACGGCGTGCACGGCGATACCTCGGTCACACTCCTCGTCGGCGACGTCGACGACCACTCCCGCACGCTGGTCCGCGAAACGCGACGCGCGCTCGAGCTCGCCATCGACGAGGTGGGCCCCGGCGTGCCGTTCAACGCCATCGGCCGGGCGATCGAGACCCATGCCCGCCGGTTCGACCTCGGGGTGGTCCGCGACTTCATCGGTCACGGCGTCGGTACCGAGTTCCACACGTCCTTGCAGATCCCGCACTACTACGAACGGACCTTCACGCTGCCCATGCAGGAGGGTATGAGCTTCACCATCGAGCCCATGCTCACTCTCGGCGAGATCGGCGTGCACATCTGGGACGACGCATGGACCGCGGTGACCAGCGACGGTCGGCGAACCGCTCAGTTCGAGCACACCATGGTCGTCGCCGCCGACGGTGTCGAGGTGCTCACGAGGACAAGTGGCGGGTCGTGTGCCCACGAAGAGCTCGCCGAGGCCCTCGCCTGACACCACCGAACTTGCGTCAGGCGGCCGAGCTGACTTGCCTTCGGGTATGACCACGACCCGGCTGTTGCTCGTCCGGCACGGCGAGTCCAACGCAACCGTGCAGGGAATCCTCGCGGGAGAGCTCCATTGCACGGGCCTCTCCGACCTCGGCCGTCGACAGGCCGCTGCTCTCGCTCGCCGATTCGACGCCGACGGTGTGCACGCGGTCGACGCCCTGTGGTCGAGCCAGCTGCCCCGGGCGCGCGAGACCGCGGAGATCCTGGCCACGGCACTCGGAGGTCTCGAGCCCAACATCGATGCCGACCTCGAGGAGCAGCGCCCGGGCGACGCCGACGGGACCCGCTTCGCCGACTTCGCCGATCGCTTCGGCCGGGTCGACCATCGGCGCGCCCCGTTCACGCCCATGGCTCCGGGTGCCGAGAGTTTCGCCGGGTTCCATCACCGCGTCGGCGAGGCGATCTACCGGGTGATCGGTGCCAACGAAGGCGAGTCAATCCTCGTGAGCTGCCACGGCGGCGTCATCGACGTGGTCTTCCGGCTCTTGCTCGGCCTCCCCCGCATCGGTTCGTTCGACCTCTGGACCCTCAACACGTCGGTCACCGAGTTCACCCGCGAGATCGGCGACGACGGCCCGGGCCGATGGCGACTCGTGCGCTACAACGACCACGCGCATCTGGCGGGGCTGCCGGCCCAGACCGAGGCGTGAGGCGGCCGCGCCGGCTGATCACGCCTCGACGTGGGCGCGCAGCTTCGGAATGGCGGTATCGATCTGCGAACCGAGGATGGCCTCGAGGATGCCTGACCAGAACGACCCGTCGTACCGGAGGCGCATGGTGACCTCGCTACCGGCGGCGGCCTCGACCACGTGTGCATCGAGCGTCCACGACGAGTGGCGCTTCCCGTCGATCTCGCTGCGCTCGAACCGGACCTCGCGGTCGGGCACATAGGTCGTGCGCACCATCCGCAGCCGCTTCGAACGGGCGAGCGGGCCCACCTGGGCACGAAGGGTGACGAACCACGCCGGTCGGGCGTCGTCAGCGGGATCGGTCGGATCGACGCGGCGCACGAGGTCGAGCCAGTCGGGGTAGGTGGCGAGATCGGCCACGACGGCGAACAGGTCGCCCGTCGTCGCCGAGGTGATTGTCGAGGCGATGCGATCCACGCCCCCCAGTGTGGCGGGCGTACGCTGATCGCGTGAAAGCACGGACCGTTCGTCTCGATGCCGACCTCGATCCGGTCGTGCTCGGTGCTCGCTCGGGCACCTTGTGGGCCCGGCCCGGTCTGGCACTGGCCGGGGTGGGCGAGTCGCTGCGAATCCCCCTCGACCGACCGGCCGGTGGTGCGGTGGCACAGGCGGCGTTGGCGGCCGTCGACGGGCCCGACGAGCTCGACGTTCCGGGCTCGGGAGCGGTTGCGTTCGCATCGCTGCCGTTCACGCCGAACGCGCCCGGTGAGCTGGTGGTTCCCGAGCTGCTGCTCGGTCGCGGACCGGATGGTCGACGTTGGCTCACGATCGTCGACGACGGCTCGCTGGCAGTCGACGATGCCGTCGAGCGGCTCCGTGCGGTGATCGATCGACCGGTGCCGGACGGCGGCGAGCCGTCGTCGATCACGATCGACAGCGTGATCGATCCTGCCGTCTGGCGTGACGTGATCATCGGAACCGTCCGAGACCGCATCCGTGCGGGTGAGCTGGTCAAGGCGGTGTTGGCCCGCGAGCTGCGGGTCAGTGCCGACCGGCCGTTCGATCCCGCCCGCGTCGTCGATCGGCTGGTCGAACGGTTCCCGGCGGCGATCGTGTTCTCACTCGCCGGCTTCGTCGGTGCCTCGCCGGAGCTGCTCGTGGCCCGCTCCGGCGATGTGGTCGGCGCCCACCCTCTCGCCGGCACCGCGCCCCGTTCCTCCGACCCCGCCGCCGACCAGGCGCTCGCCGCTGGGCTGCTCGCGTCGACCAAGGATCGCAGCGAGCATCAGATCACCATCGACTGGCTGCTCGACAACCTCCTGCCCTTCTGCTCCTACGTCGACGCCGAGCCCCGGCCCACCATCGTCTCGCTGGCGAACGTCCATCATCTCGGAACCAGGGTCGAAGGACGCCTGTCCTCGCCTCCGACGTCGATCCTCGACCTCGTCGCCGCACTGCACCCCACCCCCGCGGTCGGGGGCGACCCGCAGGCGACTGCCCTCGATCTCATCGGCGAGATCGAGTCAGCGGACCGGGGCTGTTATGCCGGTCCGACCGGGTGGATCGACGCCGACGGAAACGGCGCGTTCGCGGTCGCTATCAGATCGGCCCGGATCGACGGCCGCACGGCGAGCTGCTTCGCCGGCGTCGGCGTCGTCGCTGACAGCGATCCTCGATCCGAGCTGGCCGAGACCCGGAGCAAGTTCGAGGCGATCCTCGGTGCACTCGTCGACGTCTGACCCGACTCAGGACTTCGGCGGATAGGTCGACGGCCGTTTGCGGTGCCCGCTCTCGTCGCCTGCTGCGACGGGCCGCTCGGGCCCCGGAGCCGGCGAGTCAGTAGTGGTACGGGAAGCCGGACCAGTCTGGGGCTCGCTTCTCGAGGAACGCATCTCGACCCTCCTTGGCCTCGTCGGTGCCGTACGCGAGCCGGGTGGCCTCGCCCGCGAACACCTGCTGACCCACCAGACCGTCGTCGACGAGGTTCATCGCGAACTTCGCCATGCGTTGGGCCGTCGGGCTCTTCGAGCAGATCTCACGCGCCCATTGCAGCGCCTCGGCCTCGAGGTCGGCGTGATCGACGACGGCGTTCACCGCGCCCTGGGCGTGGGCCTGGTCGGCGGTGTAGGTCCGCCCGAGGAAGAAGATCTCCCGTGCGAACTTCTGGCCGACCTGTCGGGCCAGATACGCCGACCCGAACCCACCGTCGAAGCTGGCAACGTCGGTGTCGGTCTGCTTGAAGCGGGCGTGTTGGCGGCTGGCGATCGTGAGATCCGACACGACGTGCAGGCTGTGCCCGCCGCCGGCTGCCCAGCCCGGGACCACGCAGACGACGACCTTCGGCATCATGCGGATGATGCGCTGGCACTCGAGGATGTGGAGTCGGCCGCTGCGGGCCGGGTCGATCGACGCTGCCGTCTTGCCGCCGGCCGCGTTGTCGTCGTCGGCCAATGTGTACCTGTAACCATCTGTGCCCCGGATGCGCTGGTCGCCGCCGGAACAGAACGCCCAACCTCCGTCGCTCGGTGACGGCCCGTTGCCCGTGAGCAGCACACATCCGATATCGGGGCTCTGGCGGGCATGGTCGAGAGCCACGTAGAGCTCGTCGACGGTATGGGGTCGGAAGGCGTTCCTGACCTCGGGTCGGTCGAAGGCGATTCGCACGGCACCGATGTCGTTGGCGCGGTGGTAGGTGATGTCGGTGAAGTCGAAGTCGCCGACGGCGTGCCACGCCGCCGGATCGAAGATCTCCGACACGCTCGGTGAGTCCATGGCGGCAGGGTAGGGCGTCGGTCAACGGATGGCGGACGAAACTGCAGCGAACAGGCGGTCGTGCACCTCGACGTTGCGCCGGCGGTCGGTGCGAGCCACGAGGAGTCGCACGCCGTCCGGGGCCAGGACGTCCGGATCGAAGTCGGTGCTCGCCAGCCCGTGGGCGCGCCCGACGGCGGAGATGTCGGTGCCGTGCGGGGTCCCGAACAACGATTCGAAGCGCTCGGCGGCGAGTCGCTCTGCCTGCGGGAGGAACGAGAAGATCCCGCCTCCGTCGTTGTCGATCACGACGATGCTCAGGTCCACTGGTCGACGACCGAGCGCGGTGAGCGCCGCGCTGTCGTGGAGGAAGGCGAGGTCGCCGAGCAGGCAGATGGTCGGCCGGCCGGTCAAGGCCACGCCTATCGCGGTCGACACCACGCCGTCGATGCCATTCGCGCCCCGATTGGCGTGGACGGTGATGTCGCCGCGATGGGGGCCGAACCATTCGACATCGCGTACCGGCATCGACGACGCGACGACGAGCGATCCGTCGGTGGGCACCGCGGCGACGGCCGCGATCGCCACGCCGGGCTCGGTCGGCGCGGGTTCGGCAGCGATCACCGAGCCGATCGCCCGAGACGCGGCCAGATCGGCTTCCCGCCAGGTGTCGAGGACATCGGCGCGTGCTCGCGGCCCGACCGCGTCGAGCATCGCGCCGGCGAACCCGGCCTCGCCCACCACCGTGGTCGCCAATCGCTCGGGGTCTATCCAACGGCCGGACGGGACCGCCGCGATCACCTCGGCCCGGCCGGCCGCGAGCCATTGCGAGACGACTTTGCTGGCGTGGGGTTCGCCGAACGAGAGCACGACCTCGGGTCGCTGCGAGTCCGCGAACGACCTCGACCGCAGGAGGGGGTCGGCATGGGCAATTGCCCGCCCCGGGACTCGACACCCCGAACGATGATCGGCGAGGACCGGCCAGCCCAGCTGCTCGCCGAGCGCCAGCACGTGCTCTGGGTCCGAGTCGCCCCGACCCGCGATGATGATCCCGGCGCGTCCTGACACCCTGGCCGCGAGGGCGCCGACATCGGGGGCCGCGACGGTGGACTGGACGGCATGCCACGGCGCGCCGACCGGCCGACCTGGTGGCAGCTCGTCGGCGATGCCGAGGAGGGGCTCACCGAAGGAGAGGTTGCAGTGGACTGGTCCGGCCCGTCCCGACCAGCCCGACGCCTCAACGATGATTCGCGAGCCCATCGAGCGCCACGTGGACGCCGTGGCCGCGTCGGGGATTCCCGGTTCGACGAACCACCGCACCGATCGACCGTAGAGGTGGGTCTGGTCGATCGTCTGGGCGGCGCCGATGTCCCAGCGTTCGACCGGGCGATCGGCTGTGCACACGATGAGCGGCACTGCGGACAGATCGGCCTCGATCACCGCGGCATGGAAGTGTGCGGCTGCCGTCCCTGATGTGCACAGCACCACAGCGGGTCGACCGGTGGCGCGGCCGTGGCCGAGGGCAGCGAACGACGCGGCGCGCTCGTCGTGGAACACGTGGAGTCGAACGGCGGCATTGTCGGCGAGCGCCAACACCATGGGAGTGGACCGTGACCCCGGAGCGATGAACGCATCGGTGAGGCCGGCTCTGGTCCACTCGTCGACGACGGTGGCACAACAGGTGGCGGTGACGGTCACGGATCACAAGCCAACCACACCCGATCGCCAACCGGCATGCCGGTGAGGGTGCATGCTGGTGCCCGTGACACTGTCGATCGAGACCATCGGCGCCGGCCGGCGCCTCGTGCTGAGCCACGGCTTCACCCAGAACAGGCGCTGTTGGGGGCGTTTCGCCGAGTTGTTGGCCGAGCGGTTCGAGGTAGTGCTGGTCGACGCGCCGGGTCACGGTGAATCGGGGCACGAGGACGCCGACCTGGTCGAGTCGGCTCGACTGCTGGTCGAGGTCGGCGGAGACGCGATCTACATCGGCTACTCGATGGGTGGGCGGGTGACGCTGCACGCCGCACTGGCGGCGCCGGCGGCGGTGCAGGCGATGGTGCTCATCGGCGCGACCGCCGGGATCGACGACCCCCATGCGCGCGAGCACCGCCGAATCGCCGACGCCGCGCTCTCCGACAGCCTGCTCGCCGACGGTCTCCCGGTCTTCATCGATCGCTGGCTCGCGTCGCCGCTGTTCTCGACCCTCGACGCGACTGCTGCCTGTCGCGCCGAGCGTCTGGCCAATCGTCCCGAGGGCCTGGCGGCGAGCCTCCGGGCGTGCGGAACGGGTACCCAGGAGCCCCTGTGGAGTCGGCTCGGCGGGCTCGGGGCCCCCGCACTCGTCTGCGCCGGCGCCGACGACCCGAAGTTCACGGCGCTCGCTCGCCGTCTCGGGACGGCACTACCGGCCGCGACGGTCGCCGTGATCGCCGATGCCGGTCACAGCGTGCATCTCGAGCAACCCGACGAAACCGCCACACGGGTGACGGAGTTCGTCGCGGCCGTCAGCGCGTCGTCACGGCGATCGTGAGCCGATCGAGCATCTCGGGATCGGGCGCCGGAGCGACTCCAGCGGCTCGCGGGACGAGCACCCGGCCATCGATCATGGTGATGTCGGGCCAGGGGTCGGCGGCGAACCATCGGCTCGACGGTGAGATGTCGCCTGCGATCGTGAAGCCGGGCAGGCCGGCGAACGCGGCCAGCGCATGGCGCCCGAGCCCACTCTCGAGCATCCCGCCGGCGAGCGCGTCGACGCCGTGCTCGACACACCAGTCGAGCAGTTGCAGTGCCGCCGCGAGTCCGCCGACCCGGGCCGGCTTGATCGACACGCCACCGAGAGCGCCTTCAGCGAGGAGGCGTTCGGCGTCGGCGACGGACCCGACCGCCTCATCGGCCACGACCGTCGCCTCGACCGACGACACGAGCGTCGCGGTCGCGATGGTGTCGTCGGCGGGAAAGGGCTGTTCGATCACCGTGACGCCGAGCTTGTCGAGCGTGTAGAGCTCCGATACCTCGGTCGGCGCGAACGATCCGTTGGCGTCGACGTGGATCTCGACGTCGGGCACGGCGGCGCGGACCGCAGCAACGATCGAGGAGGCGTGCGCAGGATCGATCTTGAGCTTGACGCGGCGATACCCGGCGCCGGCCATCGCCCTGGCCCGCTCCACCGTCGTGGACTCGGGGCCGATGCCCAGCGTGGCGCCGGCGGGAACCGACTCGACCTCCACGCCGAAGTGCTCGGCGAGTGACTGATCGGCCCGCCGCAACAGGAGGTCGAGTTCGGCCATCTCGACGGCCGCGGCCGCCATGGGGTACGACTCGCGGTCGATCGGGACACCGGCGGTCAACAGCTCGTAGCCGGCGCGGGCGTGCTCGTGCGAATATCCCGGTGTGGTGAGGGCGCTGCACTCGCCCCAGCCGACTGCGTCGCCGTCGTCGAGCGCGACCACGACGAGCTCGCGGGCCGGCCCCGCAGTCGCACCGTGGGCGGCGCCGAGGTGCTCGCTCACGGGCAGCGACAGGAGCCGAACCTCCGAGAACGGGATCACGTCGTCACTGCCGATCGCCTGATCTTGCCGAGCGCGGTCCGCGGGAGTGCGGCGACGGCCTCCAGCCGCCTGGGCGCGCAGTAGGCCGGCAACTCGGCGCGCACGAGCTCGCGGAGCTCGTCGATCGCCGGCAGCTCGCGCCCGTCGGCGACCACGACCACGGCCGTCACGACCTGGCCCCACTCGGGGTCGGACCGACCCACCACGGCGACATCGGCGATCGCGTCGTGACGGGCGAGTATCGACTCGACCGGGAGCGGCCAGACGTTCTCGCCGCCGCTCACGATCATGTCGCCGATCCGCCCGAACACCTCGAGGCGGCCGTCGACGAACGAGCCCCCGTCGCCCGTCGGGAGCCAGCCGTCGTCGTCGGTCGGGACGATGCCGTCGCGGTAGCAGCGGAGCAGCATCGGCCCACGCACGCCGATCTGACCGTCGACGACTCGGACCTCGACGCCATCGAGGGGAACGTGCTCGTAGACCACGCCGCTGCCCGTCTCGGTGAGACCGTAGGTGGCGACGGTGTTCGCCGCCCGCCCCGGTGGCATCGACGACCCTCCCAACAACACGCGCCGGAATCCGTCGGTCGCCACCCGACCCAGCATGGTCGGAACCATCGACGTCAGCGTGGCGCCTCGCCGAACGGCGTCCGTCACCGCATCCGGGTCGAATCCGTCGTGCACCTCGACGGATGTTCCGGTGACGATGGCCCGGCACACCACCGACAGGCCGCCGACGTGGGACAGCGGCAGGCAAGCGAGCCACCGGTCGTCGGCCGGGTCGACGTCGAGGCGGCTCGACGAGGCCCGAGCCGAGGCCGCGACAGCGTCGTGGGTCAACACCACTCCTCTCGGGTCGCCGGTCGTCCCGCTGGTCGCGACCACCAGCGCGTCGCCCGGTTCGACCGGCACTGCGCCTGGCGGGGCGTGCACGCCGCCGGGCTCGACGACCCTGGCCGGAGCCAAGGCCGAGATCAACCGCTCCCGGGCCGGGGCCGGGAGGCGAAGATCCACGGGGAGCACGGCGTCGCCGTCGTCCCAGCAGCGTCGTAGCTCGTCGATGAACTCAGGGCCGGCCGGCAGCGCGAGCGCGACGAGATCGTTCATCTGCGCCGTCGGCGGAGTCGACGGCCGTCTCCGCTGGTCATGAGGGCTGCGATCACCGAATCAGGATCTGCCCGACGTTGTCGGCGGTGAGTCGGCCGATCGCGGCCGCGCGGTGTCCTGAGTCGGCCAGCCGGGCGAGGGCGTCCGATACCCGGGCGGGGGCACAGCCGAAGAGCAGCCCACCGGAGGTCTGGGCATCGGCCAGCAGGGTGAGCGTTCTTTCGTCGGCATCGCCCGAGGTGAACGGTCGCGCGTACTCGAGGTTCCGGGTCGTGCCGCCGGCGATGAAGCCGTCGTCGAAGAGTGACGCGACGCCGTCGAGCAGCGGCACCGCGTCGAACTCGATGATCGCGCCGACACGGCTCGCCGACGCGAGCTTCCCCAGGTGCCCGAGCAGGCCGAAACCGGTGATGTCGGTACAGCCGGTGGCGCCGGCGTCGAGCGCGACGGCTGCGGCGTCGCCGTTCAGGCGGGTCATGGCGTCGATGGCGGCTGCGGTGACCGCCGCGATGCGACCCCCGGGGGCAACCGCGTCGGGTTCGAGTCGCTTCACGGCGGTCGCGACGAGCCCGGTGCCGAGGGGCTTCGTGAGGATCAGCACGTCGCCCGCCCGACCTTGGGCGTTCGTGAGGATGCGGTCGGGATCGACCTCGCCTGTGACGGCCTGCCCGTACATCGGCTCGGGCCCGTCGACGGTGTGGCCACCCACGATTGCCCAGCCGCCCTCGTGAGCGGTCGCTCGTCCGCCGTCCATCACCTCGGCCAACAGCTCGAGCGGGATGACATCGCGAGGCCAGGCGACCAGGTTGAGAGCGAACAACGGTGTGCCGCCCATCGCGTAGACGTCGCTCGCCGCATTCGCTGCGGCGATCCGACCCCACGTGAAGGCGTCGTCGACGATCGGCGTGAAGAAGTCGGCGGTGGAAACCAGCGCGCGTCCGTCGGGCCGGCGCCAGACGGCCGCATCGTCGCCGGTCTCGGTGCCCACCAGCAGGTCCGGAGGGCGCGGTTGGTTGTGTTCGTGACGCAGGACCTGCGCCAGGTCGCTCGGGCCGAGCTTGCAGGCTCAACCAGCGCCGTGGCTGTACTGGGTCAGTCTCGTAGTCGTCGGATCCATCGAGCGCCAACCTACTCGGCGCGGCCCGGGGCCCGAGCGGCGCTAGCCGACGAGCGTCGCGGTGCCCGGCGGCGCCAACGCGATCCAGGTCCGGCCCGGCAACAGCTCGATCTCCTCGCCGTCGGCATCGACGTAGCGTGTCGGGCTCTCGAGCGATTCGCGGCTCCACGTGCCGACCTGCACCGTTCCGTTCTGGAAGACCCAGACCTCGCCCTCGCCGACGACCTCGGCCTCGGGCGAGATCGATGCCACGACGCTCGGGTGGTAGCCGACGACCTGCACGATCACGTTGGTCGGCGCGACCTGGACTCCGGCTGTGTCGAGGTGCGGGCTCCCGTCCTGGGTGCGCCGCCAGCCGCCGATGTCGGCGTCCCACCGATAGCTGACACGAGTCGCGCCGTAGTCGATGTCGGCGCCGCTGGTCGGCTGCGCGCCGGCCGGCGGGGGCCGGTCGGGTCGACGGAACGAGAACAGCGGGGGCGCGGCCCCGGCCTCGGATCCCGCGCCGAGACCCCAGAGCGTCGCAGTGCTGGAGAACAGGTTGTTCGGCGCCGACCGGCTGTTGTTGCGGAAGTAGGCGCTCCCGGGGGCAACGGTCGCTCCGACATCGACGATCGGGGACTCGTTCAATGCGGCCATCACGCCGGGGTTCCCGCCCGAGTTGCCGAGCAGCGGTCGATTCAGGTTGGCGAGGATCAACACATCGCTGGTGCGAACCGACCGGATCGGTCCGAGCGGGTCGGACTCGGTCGAGTGGAACAGCCCGACGAGCCGGGTGAGGTCGCCCTCGACGAGCTCCTCGATGACCACATCGGCCTGGTTGATCCCGGCCTGGGGCCGCGCCGCGGAGACATTGTCGATCTTCACGGCCAGCACCGGACGGGTGTTGTCGGTGCCGTCGTCGAGGCCGGTGAGCCGGGCCCGGCGCAGCAGGGAGCGCTCCCAGTCGAGCTCGAGCTGGATGGCTGCGAGCGTGGCATCGGTGGCCTCACGGTTGCTGACTGCCGTGTCGTAGGCCTGCTCGAGGCCGGGGAGCTCGCCGCGGCGATCCTCGAGGCGGTTCTCGAGATCGTCGAAGTGCTCGCCGAAGTCGTCGATCAGCTCGTCGTATCGATCGATCGATGCCGTGTTCCGGTCGAGTATCTGGGCGTAGAGAGCCCGCTCGATCGCAGGTCCGACGCTCGCACGTTCCTGCACGAGCTCGTCGATGAATCCTTCGATGCGTGGATCGCCCGTCACGTACTGCTGCACGGCCAGCGCGCGGCGGGACTCGACCGTCGCGGTGCGTTCGTACTGGGCCGCCGCCAGATCGCGAAGCGCGAGCTCGCCCTCGATCTCGAGTCGCAGGATCTCGTCGTGGGCCGTAGCGACGTCGAGGCCGGCCTCGACGATGATCTCGTCGAGCCTCGACTGTTCCTCGAGGATCTCGGCCTCCTCGTCGCTGAGGTCCTCGACATCGAGCTGTGCGTCGGCGGGTGTCGGCAGGATTGTGGGCACGGCCACGCAGACGGTGAAGACGAGAGCGATTGCCGATCGGCGCATGCGAGGTCAGGGTAGGCGCGTCGCCGGCGCGCCCGGTGTCAGGGGATGATCGACGCCGAGCCCCCGGCAGGACCGGGTGACCAGGTCGCGAGCTCGCCGTCGGCGATGAGCTCGGGATCGCCGTCGCCATCGAGCGCGAACACCCAGACGCCGTCCTCGCCGGTGAGCGCCTCGCCGGTGTAGACGAACTGGTCGCCTGCCGGTGAGAAGAACTGCACATCGGTCGCGTACTGGTCGAAGGCCGGCACGTACACGTCGAGGAAGACCGACGTGGGTCGGAACAGCGGTGATGTCACCGTCGACCCGGTTGCGGCCCGGAAGAAGCGCCACTCGTACCACGGCTCCTCGCCAGCAGTGACCTGGACGAGATAGGCGAGGGTGCCTCCGTCGGCGCTCCAGAAGAACGCGTCGGCCGGCGCCGTGTCGATGACGAAGGGCGCGCCGCCGTACACCGCCATCACGAACAGCAGGTCACGGGGCAGCTGATCGACGGGGTCGATCGGCTCGTCGGGCTGGAAGGATGCGGTGATCACGTCGGGGATGGCGGCCGGTGGTTCGTCGCGGACCTGCATCGCCACCTGATTCGAGTCCGGGTTCACGACGAACTGGAGATATCCGTCGAACGTGGCGATGGGGAGCCGTCCCTCTCCCTGGTCGCCGGTGCTCACGAGCGTGTCGACACCGTCGACGCTGTCGGCGAACAGCAGCGATCGTTCGGCATCGACCCAGACCGGCGCCTGGAACTCCCCGGCCTCGGAGTCGATGACGACCGTCGTGCCGTCGAGAGCGACGCGATCCAAGCGGAATCCGCTCGCGTGCACGAACAGTTCGTCGCCCCCCGGACCCCACGCGAACCAGTACGGCTGTCCGCTGTCGATGGGCAGCTCGGGCAATTGGCTGGCGATGTCGACGGTTGCGAGGCGGAGACCGATCGGGACGGACGCGACATATGCGAGCTGGCTCGACGACGGGTCCCACGCGAGTGCCGACGCTGCCCCTTCCGTTTCCGTCTCGTAGGCTCCCGTGCCGTCGAAACGGCTTGCCGCGAGGGCAGTCGTGCCGCTCTCCGCCTCGACGGAGGTCCATGCGATGCGACTGCCGTCCGGGGCCCAGGTCGGCTGTTGGTGGAGCCGGTTGTCGTCGGGCGAGAGCGGGATGGGCTCAGATCCGTCGGGGCGCACGGTGAGGAGTGTCGACGCCTCGGTCTGGATCGCGATCCGTTCGCTGTCACCGCCTCCGGTGGTTGCCTCCTCGTCGCCGTCCGAGTCCGACTGCTCGACCGGCGTCGGCGTCGGATCCGGCGGGGAGACCGGAGTCGGACCGGCGGAGTCGTCCGCCGTCTCGTCACTGCGACCGCCGGCAGAGCTCGCGCAGGCTGTGGCGAGGAGGGCCAACACGAGTGCGAGGAGGGCCAGATGGCGACGCGATGACACGCGCCAACGCTATCGGCGACGGAGGGCTTGCTGGTCGCGCCGGTCGGTCATCCGGTGGTGATGTTGGTGGTCCACGCAGAGCCGGTCCACCATCGCTGACGGGTCGCGTCGAGCGGATCCGGGTACCAACCCTGGGGGACCGCCGCGGCACCCGACTCGCCGGCCTCGGCGGCTGCCGCCAGCGACGCGCCCATGGTCGTGAAGCTCGAAGCCGGCACCGATGCCTGGGTGGTGGCGGACGCCGCGGCGGCTGCCGGTCCGAGTCCCTCCATCGCCCGCAGCGCGTCGATGCGGTCACGAAGGGGCGGATGGGTCGTGAACAGGTTGTTGAGCCGGGAGCCCTTGTGGCCCTTCTCGTGGTCGTCGGGCGACTCGATCCACAGATGTGACGTCGCATGTGAGGTGTGGCGGACGACGGTCACGTCGGACTCGAGCTTCTCGAGCGCTCGCCGCAATCCCGACGGGTTCCTGGTGATCTCGACCGCCGACGCGTCGGCGAGGCCCTCACGGCTTCGGCTGATGGCGGCGCGCAGCAACAGGGCAGCGATCGGCGCGAGGATCACGACGACCACGAAGCCGATCAACACGATGACGTTGGCCCCTCCGTTGTCGCGGCTGTCGCGGCGCCGACCGCCGTTGACGCCACCCCACCACAGCGCCCGCCAGAAGAGGTCGGCGATCAATGCGACCGCACCTGCCGTCGCCACCGCCACCGTCATGACGCGGATGTCGTAGTTGCGCACGTGGGCCAGCTCGTGGGCGAGGACCCCCTCGAGCTCGACCCGTTCCATCTTGTCGAGCAACCCCGTCGTGACGGCCACCGCGGCCCGATCGGGGCTGCGACCGGTGGCGAATGCGTTCGGCGCCGGGTCGTCGACCACGAAGACGCGGGGTTTCGGGAGACCTGAGGCGAGCGAGAGGCCTTCGACGAGGTTGTGCAGTCGTCGGTACTCGCTCGGGTCGGCCTCCGACGCCCGCGTAGCGAGCAATGCGATCGAGTCGGACCCGAAGTACGCGGCCGAGGTGAGGGCGAGGGCTGCGACCGCGAACACGACGCCACCGACCAGACCGAGGCCGAGGGAGAACGCCGCTGCGATTCCGACGATCGCCAGCAAGGCGAAGCTGGCGGTCAACAAGAACCAGGTGATGCGGCGATTCTTCGTCTGAAGGGAGCGGAAGTCGGTTGTCGTCATTGGCGTCGACAGGCAAGGGTAGTGTCGGATCGATCACCGGCAGAGAGGACCGTGTGGCATCACAGACTTCGAGGGAGCAGTCCGGGTCCGGTCGCGCCGGCCCGGGGCGCGACTCGGACCGCGGCTCGTCCGGCACCATCCTCGGTCTGGTGGCGGTCGCGTGGGTCGCGCTGAGTGTCGTCCTGCTCTTGTGGTCCCAACGCGTGCTCGCCGTCATCGCCGTCGTCGTTGCTCTCGCGGCGGTGGTCGCGTGGATCATCACCAGATCCCGCCGCGACGAAGTCTGGGCCAACCCGGATCTGTTCCTTCCGTCATCGGATCCGCTCCTGTTGGGGGCCGACGTGATCGCCCGGTACCGATGCCGGGCTCGTCGACGCGGCGCGGTTGTGGCCGGCCTGGACGCGCGGCTGCTCTGTGAGGAGGTGCTGGTGCGCCGGGCTCAGCCTTCGCTCACGGAACTGGTCGGGACGTACCCGATCGAGGTCGACGACTACTCGACCGACGATCTGATCGAGGTCGATCTGCACATCCAGGTCCCGGTGTTCGAGGCGCCACCGACCTTCGAGTCGCCGCGCGCACGGATCGGCTGGGTGGTCGAGGTGACGGTGACCGATGTCGACGGCGAGCGAGAGAACACCAGGGTTCCGGTCGTCGTCGGCGCCGCGGTGGCGGTGTGATCACCGTCGAGGTGGAGGCACCGGTCCACGAGCTCGGTGACACCGTTGTTGCCACAGTCGCGTGGGACGGGCTGGCCAAGTCACCGCGCGGATTCACGATCGAGCTCCTGGCCGAGACGGTCATCGACGGCACCGCCGACGTCGTCGCGCGGGTGGCTGCTCCCGTCGATGCCGACACGGTCTCGGGTGACCTCGAAGCGCGTATCGACCTGCCCCTTACCGGCCCGATCAGCTACGAGGGTGGCCTGTTCTCGGTCCGTTGGTCCGTGCGGGTTCTCGCCGATCTCGCGCTCGCACGCGACCCGGACGGATCGGCAGACCTCATCGTGTTGCCGAAGGGGAGTGCCGCCCGATGGACGGTCGAGGCCGCGCCACCGTCGTTGCCGTGACTGCCGTTCGCTGCGGGTGGTTCGGGTCGGGGACCCTCAGTCGACCTGGATCATGGCCATGAGCTCCGCCTTGGCCTCCTCGAACTCCTCGAAGCTGATCTCTTCGTTGTCGTAGCTCTTGTGGAGCCGCTCGACGGTCGCGAGCAGCTCGGCGGCGTCGAGGGACTCCTTCTCCGGGACCAACGGCCCGGGCTCCTCGGCGGCGGCTTGTTCCTCTTTTGCTTCGGTCCGGCGTTCTTCCCGCTTGGCCCGCTTCGCCGCAGCCTTGGCCGCCTTGGCCCGGTCGCGCTGGAGTTTCTCGAAGGTCGTTCGGCTCGAGGCCATCGCTTTCTCCGTCCTACATATTGCTTGTGTTCGGGACGCCGGTCCCGCTCGACGTCGGCTCGGAGCGGGGTCGATAGAGGGGTGTCGGCGCAACCCCGTGCATCGAGCGAGACCAAGCCTAGGGGCTGTCGGCCGCGATACCGACGCGCCGCCTCGGCGGTGTCGCTGGCGGCGCCTCCGCCGGGTTGGGGCCGTCATGGCGACACACTGCCGTGCCCGGGACGCCATTCGGGCCCGGCCAGAGGCCGGGCCCGGATGGACAGCGGTCACTCCGCCCGCTGCGTCCAACCTGCATTGCTACTCCGATCGGGACGGATACGCAAGCCGTCGAGAGGACCGACGCGACTGCAACGGTCATGACGCCTGGCACCTCGGGCACCATGTCGAGGTCCTGGCGTCGATCACCTTGCTTCGCAGTGGTGTGTGGCACCGCTCGCACGGCTGTCCTGCTCGGCCGTAGCAGTGGAGGTGGTACTGGTTGGCGCCGGTTCCGCCGTCGAGGTTGCGGTAGTCGCGCAGGGTCGTCCCGCCGTGGTCGACCCCCGCCTCCAACACCTCGACGATGGCCTCGGCGAGTGCGTCGGCCTGCGCCTTCGTGATGCGCCGGCGGGCCGGGTGCACCGACGCGAGCCACAACGCCTCATCGGCGTAGATGTTGCCGATGCCGGCGACCGGGCGCTGACTGAGGAGCTGGGTCTTGACCCGGCGACTGCTCGAGCGGAGCGCCCGGTAGAGGTGGGCACCGTCGAAGGTGTCGTCGAACGGCTCGGGCCCGGCCGCCGCGAGCGTCGGGATCGATGAGTGGTCGCCGAGCGGCACGACTCGAATGCGTCCGAATCGACGAACGTCGCGGAATGCCATCGTGTCCCCGTCGTCGAGTTGCCAGCTCGCCCGCATGTAGGGATCGTCGACGGGCCCGTCGCCGATGCTGATCGACCCGGTCATGCCCAGATGGATGACCAGCTCGCGATCGACGTCGAGTGCGAGGAGCAGGTACTTGCCCCTCCGTCCGACATCGGTGATGACGCTGCCGACAGCGAGGTGCGCCGGTGTGAACTTGTCGGAGGGATGGCTCTCGGCGGCGACGAGCGTTCGACCGTGAAGACGGGGGGCGAGCGCACGCCGAATGGTCTCGACCTCGGGGAGCTCCGGCATCGCCTCGACGGTAGTCCCGCGGCCCCGAATGTCCCGGCCCCAGCATCACCGCTGCAGGCCCCAACTGCCGATACCGCCGCGACGCACACCGGTATCGTCCGGAGGTGCCATCCGATACCGAGGTCTTCAGCGAGGTGCTCGACACCGCGAGCGATGAGCTCGACCTCATCGACCTCCCCGCCGAGCTCGACGCGTGGGTCTCGAGCGCGCTCGGATTGTGGCGTGAACCCGGCGTCGCGACCGATCCCGCCGGTGACGACACAGCATTCGTCGAGTGGCTGGCCGGCCGTGCCGAGCCGGCCGCTCGCACGATTCTCGAGGTGATCGCAGGCTTCGGGCTGGATACCGCCGGGCCCCGGGCGCAGTCCCATGTCGTGGAGCGATCACCGGCGCCCGAGCCGTCCGGTGCATGGGAGCTGCGGTCTGGGGACACCGACGAGACGGTGATCGTGCTCGGTTTCGCCCACGGCCCCGATGAGCACGTGTTGTTGATCGACATCGCGCCGAGTGGCGTTCTCGCCGATGTGCAGGTGAGCACCGACTTCGATCCGCTGGTCTCGGTGCTCGCGTCACAGATCGAGCTCGTCGAGCTCGGCTGCGAGGCCGCTGCGGCCCGGGTGGCCGCGGCGTTCGCCGCTCGGGTCGCCGAGCCCGGCGAGCACCCGAATGACTCGCTCCTGGCGAATCTGACGCTGTTGAGAGCGCGGCTGGCCGGGCTCGGGCACGGCACGCTCGAACCCACCTGGTCGATCGACCCGCCGATGCCGGTGCTCGACGACGAGGCCGATCGGTCGTCGCTGGCTGTGCTTCGGTCCGCGTTGGGCTCGGCTCGCGACGAGGTCTGCCCTCCGGGAGCGGAGGTTGCGATCGGCCGGGCGGCTGCGCTCGTCCGGTGGACCGACGGGTCGGGCCGACCGGTCCGCGAGCTCGACGCGCTGGCATCGTTGGAATGGGCCGACTGGCTCGGCGCGGTGCTCGGGACGATCCGAGCTGGTGTCGGTACGTCGCTGTCGGGGGCGATGCTCGTCGACTTCGTCAACGGCTGTCCCGAGATCACCACAGCCATCCCTGGGCGCGATCGTCCGTGGTTCGAGTGGGCGTTCGCGGTCGTCATCGAGTCGTGGGTCGACGTCGGGATCCTCGATACCGACCGACGCCTCACCGAGACCGGCGCATGGGTGTTGCCCCGGGCGCTCGCGGCGGCCTGGGGTGGCGACTTCGACGCCTGAGCTCGGCGTCCAAGCGCCGGTGCGTGAACCCGCCCCGTGAACCCGCCCCGTGTTCCTGACCCACCGGAGACGCGCGCTCGCCGGAGACCGCGCTCACGTCGGTGGTGCAACGTCCTGGAGCCGGCCGCCATCGGCAGCGCTCGCGACGGCGGCGTCGACGAGCCTCTGTACCCTGGCACCTTCGGCCAGATCAGGCTCGATCGGCTGCCGTCGAGACGCTGCGGTCAACCACTCGCGAGTCATCGACTCGGTGGTTCGGAACACATCGCGGTAGGTGTCGTGCACGCGGTCTCGCCGAACGCCGTCCCACAGCTGGTCGGGGACGGGTAGTAGTGCGGCCGGTCCGGGCTCAGCCGCTCGGACACCCCGTACCTCCTGGGTCGCCGACCAGTCGTTCACCGAGTAGAGCGTGCCATCGGAGCCATGGGCTTCGAAGTGGTGGGTCTGGTTGAAGTCGGTGCCCTCCCAGCACACGGCGCTGACCTGGAGCGCGCAGTACGCGCCGTTCGCGAACCGGGCATTGATGACGGCACTGTCCTCGGCCGGTTCGTAGTGGTCTCCGTCGGGTCGAGCGTCGCGGGGGACCAGCGTCGACGTCATCGCCCCGATCTCGACCACCTCGCCGAAGAACCATCGTGCCAGGTGCAACCAGTGCGACCCGAGGTCGCCGAGCACCCCGGATCCGGCCACGGCCGGATCGAACCGCCACTTGTACTCACTGTCGCGGGCGTAGCCGGTGTAATAGCGCATGGCGAGGTGGTAGGGCCGACCGATATAGCCGTCGTCGATCAGCTGCTTGAACCACCGGTTCGTCGGCATCCACCGATAGGTGAACGGCACCATGGTCGCGAGGTCGAGTGGGGCGGCTCGGGCGGCGAGCTCGTCGGCCTCGGCTGTAGTCAGCCCGATCGGTTTCTCGCACAGCACGTGGATGCGCGCGTCGAGCGCGGCCATGCAATACGGATGGTGGCTCTGGTTGCTGCTCGCGATGATCACCGCGTCGATGTCGCCGGATTCGATGAGCCCCAACGCATCGTCGGTGACCGTGTCGACCGACCAGTCCCGTGCCACCTCGGCGGCACGGTTCAGGTCTCGACCGCAGATGGCCGTGATCGCTCCTCGGGGATGCTCGGCGAGCGCAGGAAGGTACATCGAGTCGGCCCACCAGCTCGTGCCTATCAGCCCGACCCGCATGCCCTCGGCCCGCGATCGAGATGGTTGGTTCATCTCGTGCGCCCGACGTCGACCGCGGGCACTTCGTCGATCATGTCGCAGTGGACATCGAACATTGTTCGTCTACCTTCCGGGATTGTTCCGGGTTCCGGCTCGCTTCCGCCTGGCCGCAGGGCCCGGCGGGGCGGTGGTCGAACGGATACGCAATGACGGGGCGAGGACGTGGCGTGCCACCGATGATCGCGAACCTTCGAGGCGCTCCAGCAGTGTCGCGACCGCGAGCCGACCCATCTCGTTCCGGGGCTGGTCGACGGTGGTCATGGAGATGTGGTGGGTGGCGGCGAGTGCAACGTTGTCGTAGCCGACGAGCGAGATGTCGTCGGGGACGGACAATCCCGCGTCCTCGGTGCAGCCGAGCGCCCCGACCGCGGTGAGGTCATTGGCCGCGAAGACCGCCGTCGGGCGGCGACGGCGGGCCAAGAGCTCGCGCATGGCCGCGACACCACCTGCCTCGGTGAAGTCGCCCGACACGACGTCGGGTCGGAGGCCGTGGCGTTTCATCGCGGCCACGAAACCGGCGCGTCGCTGGGCTGCGCCGGCGCCGCGGCCGCCGTCGATGTGGGCGATTCGCCCGTGACCCAGCTCCACGAGGTGGTCGACGACGAGCCGGGCACCACGCGTCTCGTTGTTGTTGACCGAGTCGACGCGGTCGGACCGCAACGGGCGCCCCACGACCACGATGGGAACGGACTCGGCGGCCGTCTCGATGGCGCCGGCGGCCAACCGTGAGCCGACGATGATCACACCGTCGGTGCGGAACTCGAGGAACGTCTCGACGGCACGCTGCTCGCTGGCCGGCGTGAGGAACGCACTGTTCATCAGGAGTCGATAGTCGGACTGTTCGGCCGCTTCGTTGACCCCGTCGGCGATGTCGGGGAAGAACGGGTTGTGCAGGTCGTCGAGCACCAGGCCGATGGTGGAGGTCTTGCGACTGGCGAGGATTCGAGCCGCAAGGTTCGGGCGGTAGCCGAGCTGGTCGGCCGCGTCGAGGACCGCAGTGCGAGAGTGGTTGCTCACCTTCGGTGAGTCGCGCATGACGAGACTGACGAGGGCGCGCGAGACACCTGCCAGCCGAGCCACGTCTTCCATCGTCGGTTGACTCACCAAACCTCCGAACCGCTCGGCCCGCGATGCGCTGCCTTGCTTGACATTCCCGCGATGCAACCATAACAATTGGAGCGCTTCGATAATTGGAGCGCTCTAATCCCGGCGAGAGTCGGTTTGACAGCCAGGGGGACGCGCTGTTGTCGAAGAGTGCACGGGCCATCATGAGTCGCGTTGCCGGTGCCCCCATCTCATGGGGTGTGTGCGAGGTTCCCGGATGGGGGCTGCAGCTGCCGGTCGAACGCGTGCTCCGCGAGATGCGCGAGGTCGGCCTCGACGCAACCGAGCTCGGCTCGGTCGGCTATCTCCCGAGTGACCCCGACGAGCTCCGTGGCACGCTGCACGATCACCGGCTCCGGCTCGTCGGCGGCTTCAACGCCTTGGCGCTCGCCGACCCGACGAGGGTCGACGACTCGCTCGAGCAGGCGGAACGGTCGGCTCGCGTTCTCGGCGCCGCAGGGGCGAGCACCTTCGTCACCTGCATCGTCTCGGACCCGGCCGACTGGCAACGGCCCGAGCTCAGCCCGAGCGGCTGGAGCCACGCGTTCTCGATGCTCGACCGCGTCGGTGAGATATGCGCGTCCTACGGGCTCACGCAGGTCTTCCACCCGCACGTCGACTCCCACGTGGAGACCGCCGAGGAGATGCAGCGGGTCCTCGACGGCTCCGGTGTCGCGTGGGTGCTCGAGACCGGGCACATGCTCATCGGCGGCTACAACCCGTTGCAGTTCGCGCTCGATCACGGCGATCGAGTGCGACTTGTGCACCTGAAGGATCTAAGGTCTTCAATCGCCGCCCGACTCAATGCTGAGGAGCTGTCGCTCATGGAGGCGGTCCAAGCGGGGCTGTTCGTGCCCCTCGGCCAAGGAGATGTACCGATCGCCGCGGTTGTCGAGACCCTCGAGTCGCAAGGGTACGAGGGTTGGTATGTGATCGAACAAGACGCCGCCATCTCCAGCGCGGAGCCCGCGCCCGGTGATGGCCCCATTCGTGACGTGGAAGACAGCGTCGCGTTCCTCCGGCTACTCGATGCTCGACTGGAGGCCTCGTGAGGCACCCGACGGGCAGCGGTTCCGGAACAATGAATACCCGACTAGGAGGGGAATACCCGATATGAGGAAACTACGGTTCCTGTTTGCGCTGCTGGCGGTCCTGTCGCTCGTCGCAGCGGCTTGCGGAAGCGATGACGACGACGAAGGCGACTCCGCAGCCGATACCGCCGACACAGCAGACGACGCCGGCGACGACGCCGGCGACGATGCTGCGGCTGACGATGCTGCGGCTGACGATGCTGCTGACGACGTCGACCTGTCACAGGGCACAGACCTGACGTTCCATATGATCACGCACTCCGATGACGGGCCGTTCTGGTCCGTCGTGCAGCGCGGCGCCGAGGCTGCTGCCGCTGACCTCGGCGTCGAGATGGTATGGCTGCCGTCGGTCAACGATCCAGAGGTCCAGGTTCAGGGCATCGACACGGCCATCTCCGAAGGTTCCGACGGAATTGCGTCGTCGCTGCCGAGCCCCGACCAGCTGATCGGTCCGTTGCAGGGGGCGGTGGATGCCGGCATTCCGGTGATCACCCTCAACTCCGGTGTGAACGACTACCAGACCATCGGCGCGCTGACCCACGTCGGCCAGACCGAGATCATCGCAGGCAACGGTGCCGGTGAGCGATTCAACGCAGCGGGAGCGACCAAGGTCCTGTGCGGGATCCAGGAACAGTCGAACGTTGCGCTCGAGGAGCGTTGTGCCGGTCTCGCCGAGACATTCGACGGTGAGGTCGTCAGCGACTTCATGGGTCTCGACGCCGACCAGACTGCGCAGCAGAATGCGATCAACGCGGCCCTGAGCGCCGACCCCGACATCGACGGTTTCTTGGGCACGGGCCCGGTCATCGCCATGTCAGGACTTCGCGCCTCACAGGACCTCGGCCTCGGCCTCGCGGTCGGTGGCTTCGACATCACGCCGGAGCTCATCGACTCGATCGAAGCCGGCGAGGTCGCGTTCACGATCGACCAGCAGCAGTACCTCCAGGGCTACATCCCGGTCCTGTTGCTCTACTTGAACGTCACGAACCAGAACACGCTCGGTGGTGGTCTTCCGATCCTCACCGGTCCTGGCTTCGTCACGCCGGAGAACGCCGGGGCCGTCAAGGCCTTGGTGACAGAAGGCACACGCTGATCGATCCTGTCCGATCATGAGCGAACCCGGGGGCCGGCAGCCTGCCGGTCCCCGGTCGCTCGTTTCCATGTACTCGCTTCGCTGACCATTTCTGGGGGGTCTTCGTCACGATGAGTGATACCGCGGTGCCCGAGGCACAACCAGCCGGCGCTCCGGCCGAACACGACGACGAGGGCGACGAGCGACTCGCCTATCGCGGCCTGTTCCAGCGTCTCTTCATCAGGCCCGAGATCGGCGCCATGATCGGCGCCCTCGCCATCTGGGTGTTCTTCTGGGCTGTCGCCATCCCGTTCGGTACCGCCGGCGGCACAGCGTCGACGCTCGACCTTGCGTCGACGCTCGGCATCATGGCGGTCGCCGTGTCGATGCTGATGATCGGCGGCGAGTTCGACCTGTCGGCGGGCGCCAACACCGGTGCCATGGGCATCGTGGTGATCCTGCTCGTCAAGGAGACAGGTGATCTCGGCGGCGCGGGCCTCAGCCTCTGGATCGCGATTCCGATCTCGTTCCTCGTCGCCATGGGTATCGGCTACTTCAACGGCTCGATGGTGGAGCGAACGGCGCTCCCGAGCTTCATCGTCACACTCGGCACGTTCTTCGTGTTGAAGGGCGCCAAGCTCGGGTTCTCGAAGCTCATCGTCGACCAGATTCAGGTCGGCCGGATCGACGAGGGCCACGGCTATGACTTCTGGCGGAAGATCTTCGCCTCGGAGTGGGAGCGCAACGGCCACCAGTTCGAGGGCCGAGACTTGGTGTACACCTTGTTGGTCATCGGCGGGATCGCGCTGATCGCGCTCGCGGCGTACGAGATGCACTTCCTGCGCCGCGCGGAACGCAAGCCGGTGGGAGCGATCGTCCTCGCGGTCGGGACCGCTGTCGCGGTCGGAGGCGTGATCATCCTCCACACCACCGATGGCGTGAGCGGCAACTGGGTCGGTTCGCTCGTGGTCGGCGTCGGGATCCTCGTCGGCCTGTACGGCTGGTCGGAGTGGCGCTTCGAGCCTCTCCACGAACGGGGAACGGTGCATTTCCCCCCCGACATCATGCGTCTGTTCGGCTATGCCGCGCTGGCGCTCGTGTTGTCGGTCTTCTTCGCAATCGTGTTCGACTCCAGCGACGACTCGGACCTGTTCTTCCCGTTCACCGAGCAAGGCCTTCGGGCCGTGCTGTACGTCGGGTTGGCCGCCGTCGGTGTGACCATGTTGATGATCGCGGCGTCGAGGGCGCGGAAGGTGTCGCCGATGACGAAGAGCGCCGTCTCGATCATCACCGCCCTCGTCGTCTTGGGGCTCGCCTTCTTCGGCCGCAGCGAGTCTGAGTCGGTGAAGTTCCGTGGTGAGGCCTTCTCGGTGATGCTCGCTGTCGCGCTCTTGATCTTCGCATGGGCCCTCTTCGGGGCGCTCTTCACCGAGCGCACCAGCGTCGATCGCGCTGCCGATCGAGTCGGCGGCCGGATGGTCGCGATCGGCTTGATCGCCATCGTGGTCGGCATCATCGTCAAGCTCTTGTACACCACCGACGCCGAGATCGCAGCGGGTCTGGCACCGGCGAAGTTCAGCATGCGTTCCGTCTGGTTCGTGGCCTTCACGGCTGTCGCGACCTGGGTGCTCGGGTGGACACGGTTCGGCAGCTGGACCTTTGCGGTCGGCGGCAACAAGGAGGCGTCGCGTCAGGTCGGTGTGCCTGCCGCCCGCACCAAGACGCAGTTGTTCATGCTCGTCTCCGGTGCGGCATGGCTCGTCGGCATGTTGCTCGCATTCCGGTTGAACACGATCCAGTCGGGCACGGGTGACGGCCAGGAGTTCGAGTACATCATTGCAGCCGTCGTCGGCGGCACACTGCTCACCGGAGGCTACGGCTCGGCGCTCGGCGGCGCGATCGGTGCCCTGATCATGGCGATGTCACAGCAGGGCATTCCGAGCGCCCGCTGGAATTCCGACTGGCGATTCGTCTTCCTCGGGGCGATCCTGCTGCTGGCTGTGATCGCGAACAGATTCATCCGAACCAAGGCGGAGGGAATGCGATGAGTGATGCCCAGGGTCACCTGCTCGAGCTCGACAACATGTCGAAGTACTACGGCAACATCATTGCGTTGCGCGACGTCACAACGTACGTGAATGCCGGTGAGGTCACCTGTGTCCTCGGCGACAACGGCGCCGGCAAGTCGACGCTCATCAAGATCCTCGCGGGCGTCCACAAACAGACTGAGGGCCACATTCGCATGAACGGCCAGGAGGTCAGCTTCGACTCGCCCCGCGAGGCGTTGGCCGCCGGCATCGCCACCGTGTACCAGGACCTCGCGATGGTGCCGCTCATGGCAGTGTGGCGGAACTTCTTCCTCGGCGCCGAGCCAGTGAAGCGCCTGGGTCCGATCAAGTGGATCGACAGGGACAAGGCCAAGCACATCGCCAAGGAGGAGCTGGCGAAGATGGGCATCGACATCCGCGACACCGAACAGACGGTCGGCACGCTCTCCGGTGGCGAGCGTCAGTCAGTCGCCATTGCTCGTGCCGGCTATTTCGGCGCCAAGGTGCTGATCCTCGACGAGCCGACCTCGGCGCTGGGCGTGAAGCAGTCGGGTGTTGTGCTGCGCCGCATCGTCGAGGCCCGCAACCAGGGTCTTGCCGTGATCTTCATCACCCACAATCCGAGCCATGCGTACCCCGTCGGCAACCGCTTCTTGATCCTCAACCGGGGCCAGTCGATGGGATCCTTCGCCAAAGAGGACATCTCGCTCGACGAGCTGACCCAGCTCATGGCCGGTGGCGCGGAGCTCGAGCAGCTCCAGCACGAGCTCGAGTCTGCGATAGCCGCCGGTGGCGACACATGACGCCTGCCGACCGTCTCGTCCGGCGTCGACGGTTCTCCTCCTCGTCGGCGCCGGACGAGGTCGTCAGGACAATCTTCCGACGATGACCGACCTCGAACTGCTCACCGTCGGTCGGGTGAGCGTCGACATCTACGCGGAGCAGCTCGGGGTCCCCATGGCCGAGGTCTCGACCTTCCGCAAGTCCATCGGAGGGACCTCCACCAATGTCGCCGTGGCTGCAGCCCGCCTGGGGCATCGCGCCGCCACCGCCACCCGGGTCGGCGACGATCAGTTCGGGCGTTACGTCCGTCACGCGCTCGAGCACACGTTCGGCGTCGACACGCGATTCGTGGGGATCGATCCCGATCTCAAGACTCCGGTCGCGTTCGCCGAGCTCGATCCGCCCGAGGATCCGACGGTCATCTTCTACCGCGACCCGGCCGCGCCCGACATGAACATCAGCGTCGACGACATCGATCTCGATGTGGTGCGGGAGGTCCCGGTGTTCTGGATCCCGGCGTCGCGGTTCGCATGGGAGCCGAGCCGGTCGACGGTCCGCAAGCTGCTGGAGGAGCGAGGCGGGCGGTCACACACCGTGCTCGACCTCGACTGGCGCCCCATGTTCTGGGAGTCGACGGAGGAGGCAACCGATCAGATCGCCCCGATGCTCGAGCACGTCACCATCGCGATCGGCAATCGCGACGAGTGCGAGATCGCAGTCGGCACTCGCGATCCGGACGAGGCCGCCGACCGGTTGCTGGCCCGAGGGCTGGACGCCGCGATCGTCAAGCTCGGAGGCGACGGTGTCATGGTGGCGCTCCCCGACGGCACGCGCGAGAAGATCGCGCCGTTTCCGGTCGAGGTGGTGTGCGGGCTGGGCTCGGGCGACGCGTTCGGCGGGGCGTTCTGTCACGGCCTGCTCGAAGGGTGGGACCTGGTGCGAACGGTGCGGTACGCGAACGCCGCTGGTGCCATCATCGCGTCGAGGCTGATGTGTGCCGATGACATGCCGACGATCGACGAGATCGAAGCATTCCTCGCCGAGAGAGCTGCCACGTGACGCTCCTGAGCGACGATCGCTGGCGCGACCTGCTCGAGACCCGCGCGACTCGGCCCGAGGCCGTCGCGGAGGCGCTGGCCGGGCGTCGCCGGAGGCCGAGACTCACCGACGGCCGGCTCTTGCTCGTTGCGGCCGATCACACGGCGCGGGCCATGTTGGGCGTGCGCGACGATCCGACCGCCATGGCCGATCGGCGGTCGCTGCTCGAACGGCTGCTCGTTGCGCTGGCCCATCCCGGTGTCGACGGGGTGCTCGGCAGCCCCGATGTCATCGAGGAGCTCGCGTTGCTCGGAGCGCTCGACGACAAGCTGGTCGCGGGCTCCATGAATCGGGGTGGTCTGGAGGGCGCGACGTGGGAGCTCGACGACCCCATGACTGCGTACTCGGCCGCTGCCATCGCCGATGCCGGCCTCGACGCCGGGAAGGTCTTGCTCCGGATCCACTGGGGCGACGCAGGGACCCGCGAGACCATCGTCGCCTGCGCCCAGGCGGTATGCGAGCTCGCCGACCGCGGCCTCATGGCGTTGGTCGAGCCGCTGCCGTACCACAGCGGTGCCGACGGGAAGCCAACCCTGTGGTTCGACCAGATCGCCCTCACCAGAGCCATCGGCGTCGCTGCCGCGCTCGGCAACACGACAGCACACACGTGGCTCAAGGTGCCGGTCACGGCCAAGATCGAACGCGTCCTCGCGTCCTCGACACTGCCCGCTCTGATTCTCGGTGGATCCCCCGGTAAGGACCCCGAACGGGAGTATGCGGCGTGGTCGCGCGCCATGGAGGTCCCGACCGTTCGCGGACTCGTCGTCGGTCGGGCCCTGCTGTATCCGCTCGACGGCGACGTGGCCTCGGCCGTCGATCGCGCCGCACGGATCGTACGCCCCGGAGGGAGCTGACATGGACAGTCTTCATCGCCCGAACGGGTCGCTGGCCGGCTCCGGAGCTCTGATCGGCCTCACAGCCGACGATGCCGGCTGGACCTACTCCGGGCTACGGGTGGTCGATGTTGCACCAGGCGAGCCGATCTCGTACGACACGGGGCCGACCGAGGCGGTGGTACTGCCACTGTCGGCGCAGCAGCTGACCGTCGAGGCCGATGGCACCCGGTTTTCCGTCGAGGGGCGCCGTTCGGTCTTCGCGAGGGTCACCGACTTCGCCTACGTCGGGCGTGACACCACGGTGACGATCGTGTCCGAGACCGGCGGGCAGGTGGCGCTGCCGAGCGCTCACTGCGACGACCGTCTCCCGCCGAGGTACGGCGCCGCCGAAGACGTTGCGGTCGAGATTCGTGGCGGCGGACAGGCCACACGCCAGATCACGAACTTCCTCAGCCCCGAGGCCTGGGATCACGCCTCGAAGCTGATGTGCGTCGAGGTCTACACGCCCGACGGCAACTGGTCCTCGTATCCGCCGCACAAACACGACGACTCGCCCGAGTGCGAGGTGAACAACGAGGAGATCTACTACTTCCGCATCGGCGAGGCCGGAACCGCGGACTACACCGAGACGGGGTTCGGGATGCATCGCCTCTATACCACCGACGGCGAGATCGACGAGAACGTCGCCGTGCGCGACGGCGACGTCTTCCTCATTCCGCGCGGCTATCACGGCCCCTGCATCGCCGCGCCCGGCTACGACATGTACTACCTCAACGTGCTGGCCGGACCCGGCGGCGAACGGTCGATGGCCTTCTGCGACGATCCCGACCACCACTGGATCCGCGACACATGGTCCGACGACGATCTCGACCCCCGGTGTCCATGGTCACAGCGGAGGGGAGACA
>Ga0224508_10000484_pt1 | contig 39543 bp, 41 predicted proteins | sample SF_Jan12_sed_USG_4_FD_170157 | JGI IMG/M metagenome (GOLD analysis project Ga0224508, IMG submission 170157) | Sediment microbial communities from San Francisco Bay, California, United States - SF_Jan12_sed_USGS_21 | ecosystem: Environmental > Aquatic > Marine > Sediment | place: USA... | reverse complement strand
CTTTCAAGCGTTCAACCTCTTCCCGGGGCTCACGACCCGGGAGAACGTGCTGTTCGGGATCGACGCGGCCGACTCAGACTCCGATCCAGACGGGATACTCGACAGCGTTGGTCTCGGATCAAAGGGTGACCGATTTCCACACGAGCTATCCGGCGGTGAACAACAACGGGTCGGGATCGCACGAGCCCTTGCCACCGGCAACCCCATCCTTCTTTGTGACGAGCCAACCGGCGAGCTCGACTTCCAGACCGGCGTGCAGATACTCGAACTGCTCCAGGCCCAGGCCGGAACCGGCCGAGCGGTGTTGGTTGTCACTCACAACCGGGAAATCTCCCGCATGGCCGACCGCGTGGTTGAGCTATCCAGCGGCCGCATCGTCAGCGACGGGCCACCCGCCGGCGGTAAGGCCCCGGTGACCGAACTCCACTGGTAGGGGGTGTGATATGCGAACGCTTCGCTTGCTGCTCCGATGGTCCTGGCGCGATCTCCGCAGCCATTGGGCCAAAGTGCTCGCCATCGCGCTGGTCATCGCCATCGGCACCGGCGGCTACGCCGGCCTGACCTCCACCGCCGAATGGCGGCGGGTTTCCTACGACCTCAACTACGGCCAGCTGGCCATGTACGACCTCCGGATCGATCTCGCCACCGGCAGCTTCGTTGAGAAGGGCGAGATTGCCGCGATCGTCTCGAACATCCCGAGTCGCGGAATGATCACCGCAGCCGAGGAACGCCTCATCGTTCCCACCCAGGTCGATGCCTCAACCGGCGCTAAGACCGTCCTCGTGCGGGGTGAGCTCACCGGATCGGATTTCTCCGCCGACGGCCCCCACGTCAACTCCCACTTCGCCCACACCGGACGGCTCCTGTCGGCGGAGGATGCCGGCCAACCTCTCGTCATGCTCGAGCGCAGCTTCGCCCGCTTCTACGAGCTGCCGGAGTCGGGCACGGTCGAGTTGAGCGGCGGACGATCCGTCGAGTTCGTTGGCCAGGCGACCACTCCCGAGTACTTCGCGGTCGCACCCGAAGGTGAGATGTTCATGACCGAGGCGACATTCGGAGCCATCTTCACCACCCTCGAAACCGCCCAGCAGCTCGCCGGGATGCCGGGGGCCGTCAACAATCTGGTCCTGACCCTGGCCGACGGGACGGATCGGGATCAAGTCCAGGCTCAGCTGACAGAAGCGCTCGAGTCGCTTTCGGTTGGCGCAACCGTGCTCACCCGCGACGACAACCTCTCATACACATCGCTCACCACCGACGTCGATCAGGACCAAGCGATTTACAACGCCCTGGCGTTTCTGCTATTCGCCGGAGCGGTGGGAGCAGCCTTCAACCTCATCCACCGTCTGGTTGAGCAGCAACGGCGGGAGATCGGGATCGGCATGGCGCTGGGGATCCGTCCCCGCGTGCTCGGCTTCCGACCGCTGCTGGTCAGCGCTCAGATCGCCATTCTCGGCGTCGCCCTCGGCGTCGGCGTCGGGATGCTGATCGGCAATGCCTTGGCCGGCATCTTCGACGATTTCGTACCCCTCCCCGTTTGGGAGACCGACTTTCAATACGCAGTATTCGCCCGAGTCGCGCTGGCCGGCCTGGTTGTGCCGTTTGTCGCTTCGGCCCTCCCCGTGTGGCGGGCGCTTCGCGTCAAGCCCATCGAGGCCATCCGACCCGATCTCACCGGCCGCGGGTCGATGACGGGGCACCGGCGCACCATCGGCAACACGTTCGCCGTTATCCCCTTCCGCAACCTGCGACGCACTCCCCGACGGACCGCCCTCACGGTGTTTGGAATTGCCGCCGCGCTCACTGTCCTTGTCGGTTTCCTTGGCATCATGGACTCGGTATTCGATGCAGTCGACACCGCCGAATCGGAGTCGGTTGCCGACGAGCCAGACCGCATAACGGTCGGCTTTGACAGCTTCCGACTCATCGACTCGCCGGCCGTGGCAAGCGTGGAGGCCGCCGCGACGGTGGCCAAGGCGGAGCCTCGCCTGAATCTGGCCGCGTCGATCATCTCGAATGAGGACATCGACATCTTCATCGAAGTGGCCGACCTTTCCGGGGGCATGTGGCGCCCGACGCTCACCGCCGGTGAGCTGGATGCCTCGGGCGGGATCATCCTGAGCGAGAAGGCGGCAGCCGACCTCGGGGCCAGCGTCGGTGACTCGGTAGTGGTGCGCCATCCCCAACGCTTGGGCTTGACGTCATATGCCTTCGTGGACACTTCACTCCCCGTCATGGCAACCCATCCCCATCCGGTGCGCAGCCTCGCCTACATGGATCTTTCCCAGGCCCAGCTCTTCAATCTGGAGGGCCTCACCAATGGCATGAACGTGCTCCCCGCTTCCGGGGCGAACACCGAAGCAGTGCAAGAAGAGTTGTTCAGGTTCGAGCAAGTGGCCTCAGTTCAATCGGTGACGGCCGTCACCGATGCCGTGCGTGAAGCTTTCAACGAGATGCTCGGCATCATCCAGATGATGGTTTTCGTAGTGTTGTTGCTCGCCTTGCTGATTGCGTTCAACACTTCCTCGATCAATCTGGAGGCCCGGGCGCGCGAACATGCCACGATGTTCGCCTTCGGGGTCAGGGTCCGCACCGCGCTTCGGATGGCAGTCGCCGAGAGCCTGGTCATCGGCATCCTGGCGACGGTGGTCGGCATCGCCGGAGGGTTCGCCATGGTGTGGTGGATGACGCAAGTCTTGCTGACAGAGACGCTGCCCGACTTCGGGCTCAATGCACTCATCGGCACACCCACATTGGTGGCGGTCGTCATCATGGGGGTTGTGGTCGTGACACTCGCCCCACTGCTCACCGTGCGGCGCATGCGGAGGATGGATCTTCCCGGCACACTGCGGCTGGTTGAGTAGGGACCCTACGCAGTCAGGGTTGGGGAGGCGGCGTCGAAGACCGCGCGGGCGAAGTCGGCCAGCTTGGTGGCCGCGTCCGGGTCACCGGCCAGCTGGTCGTAGTAGAGGATGCTTCCCTCCCACCCTTCGGTGTGCCACTCAGCACCGTGCGGGAGCGGCATCTCGGTCAACTTGTCCGTCTCAAACGGCCACGGGTTCGAATAGAAGTAGGCGCGGCCTTCGGGATAGAAGCCGAGGTTCAGCTGCGACGGGTGCTCGGTGACCTCCCCGCCTTCCTCATAGGTTTCTACCCGGGTCCCGAACCACTCACACGCCAAATCGAAGTTGTGCGGCCAGAGTTGAACCTGACTCACCTCGCCAGGCAGAGAAGCGAGATGTCGTTCGAACACGTCGCGCACGTTGCGAGCGGCAGTGAAGTAGGTGCTGACGACTTCCGGGGTGTACTCGCGGGCATCTGAGCTCTCGAACTTCTCCCGGTTGTACTCGCCGGCCAGGCCGAGCCCGCCGACCAGATCGATGAGGCGCTCCCCCATTTCCGTTCCCGTCAGGCCGTCCGTCATGCTGATGGGGGTTTCATCGCTGCCTGCGGCCAGCACCACCTCGTGGGACGTCAGGTCCAGGCGAACGTTGAAGGTTTCCCCACCCGGCAGGCTCATGCTGTCGGTTTCCAGGCCCCGCTCGGTCACCTTGAGACTCACATGCCACCACTTATCGTGTGGGTCGGCATGAGTGCGGGGGATAGCGCCGACTGCATGGGCATAGGCGTGGAGGGTGGCCCGGGTTGGCTCGAAATCGTCAGGTAGCGGCGGTAGGAAATCGGCCATCGGAAAAGTACTCCTCGGTGTGCGAGTGTGGTCTTGTTGACACCCAACCAGCGCACCCGGCATCATGTTCCCGACTGGGAAGAAACCGCTCTCCCGTTCCGTTGCGATATCAACGAACCTGAGGAGGTCGCGGTGCACGACGACGCCTTCAACCTGGCCATGCTGATCCTCCGAGTTGGGCTGGGAATCGTCTTCCTCGCTCACGGCATCAAACACGCCAGGGGCCGGGAGAAGACCACCAAGTGGTTCGCCTGGCTCGGGTTCAAGCAAGCCCCGCTTCAGTGGCTGCTATCCACCGCCACCGAGATCGGCGTGGGAGTGCTCCTCATCATCGGTTTGTTGACCGGGCCGGCCGCCGCCGGGGCAGTGGGAATCATGGCAGTGGCCTTCTGGACCGTGCACAGGCCGGCCGGTTTCTTCATCACCGCCTTCATGAGGGAGGGCATCGACGTCGAAGGCTGGGAGTACGTCTTCACGCTGGCCTTCACGGCCAGTGCCCTGGCCATTGCCGGGCCCGGTGACTGGTCGCTCGACTATCAGATGGGCATCGAACACGTGTTGGATGCCTGGTGGGGTGTCGTATTCGTGGCCGGCAGCCTCGTCATCTCGGCCCTCCAGCTGGCCACATTCTGGCGACCCAACCAGGGCGCTGACGCCACGGAGTCATAACGACCTTGGACGAACGGTTCACTGCGGCTGCCATCAAGGTGCTCGAAAGTCTCCAGCCCGGTGAAGTCGTCAGCTACAGCGAAGTAGCCGAACAAGCCGGGTTTCCGGGGGCTGCCCGGGCAGTCGGGAATCTCCTGAAGCACACCGACGGCCTCCCCTGGTGGCGAGTCGTGACCGCCAACGGCCGGCTGGTACCCGGCGGCGAAGTTCGCCAGGCCAGATTGCTCCGGGCCGAAGGAATCGCCGTCAAGAACGGCAAGGTGGTTGGTTCGCTCTAGATCGCTGTCAACAGAGCCAGCAGGGCCGCTCCGCTCACTTCACTCTCAGACCCGTCGAGCCAGAGGAAGACGAGCCAGGCCGCCACAAGAGCGACGACGAGCGCAATGAGGATTCCGCCCGGTCGGCGGCGGCGGTCTTCTTGTTCTGAAGTCATCGAGCTAGCACTCTATTCCACTTCTAGGCGGTCCGAGCCGCTAGTAGCGGAGAGTGGCAGCCAGCTGGCCCCCCCCGGGGACCTCGGCTGGAGGAACGGCAAAAACGTCGGCCTGGTGCAACCAGGCCTGGGCGGCTGCGGAATCGAGCAGGTCCACGTCCCCGGCCTCCGGCTCTGGATGCACATGGATCGCCTCGGTCGTGGGCTCCCAGGTGCCCCACAGGTGTTCGCCGACGGCGACGAACAACGAGTCGACCCGCCCTTGATGAGCTGCGCGGACGGCTCGCTTGACGTCCGAAGTTCCGTTCGGCGTATCGGCCATTGCGAGATACCGGGCCTTGGCGGCCTCGAGATCCTTGCCGAAGATCGGGGCAACGATGTCCCACGCTCGGCTGTGCAACTCCTCGACGGTCACATGCTCGGGGCTGCCCTCCACACCGGCGTCCATGACGTGGGGATACTCGGTCACTTCGCGATACAGCGGTAGCAGGTAATCGACTCCGGCCAGGACCAGCGGTGCTCGCTCGTTCTTGAGGATCTCGTGAAGCCCGCTGTCGATCTGCCGGAAATACCGCTTGATGTCGTCTTTGGGGTCGTCCTTGCCCAGGCCCTGGCCGTGAAAGATGGCTCGCGTGCCGCCCCCACCGTGTGACTGCAGCGAGGGCTCACGATCGTCGTATTGGAGGGCATCCCGCAGGCTGGCCGGCACACCGGACAACTTGACCTCGCCAACTGAGTACCGGCCACCCCGGAACAGTTTCACATACTGCTGCGACAGCCCGAGCACGTAGAAGTGCTGGGCTTCGCTGATGACGGGCAAGAGGGGCTTGAGATGGAAGTGGTCGGCCACCACGGCCAGATTCTCAAACGGAGTGGGGAGCGTGTAGGACTCGGCGAAGTCGGGAGCCAGGAAGATGGCAAGGCCGTCGCCCTGGTGCCGCCAGAATGCGCCATCGGACACCAGTTCGTGGGCCGGCTTGGTGATCGCATCCACCGACCGGACTCCGAGCTCCCGCAACCGGCGCTCGGCGTCGCGGATGAGATTCTTCAAACGGATGGGGTTTTGCTGCACCTCGCGTCCGGCTCGCTCGGTAGGCAGAAAGATCGAAACACAGGGCTGGGCCTGTGTCTTCAGAAGGGTCTCGAGGTTGGATCGGTCGAAGATGTCCATTCAGCGCCTCTCGCTCGACTCCCACTCACACTACCTCGCCCACCCGCCAGCCGGATCTGGTTATTCGGGGCGAACGGGGAGTGGCTTCTTCACCACGTAGGTGGTGGCCGCCTTGTCATGCAGTCCTTGCCGTTTGGAGTCCCACACGAACCAGAAACCCACCAGCGCCGACACAGCCGGCCCGAGTATGTCGGGGATGATGGCCATCGGCAGGGCCAGGACCGCCCACCGCATCGCCGCCGGGCCCCACGGTGGGGGCTCGCCGTTTGCAACGCCAATCACTTTGATGCGGGTGACGATCTTGCCGGCCGTTTGACCACGGGTGGACGTGAGGAAGACCTCGTAGAAGAACCACACAATGAACGGAGACCACCGGAGAAGGAGCGCCGCTCCGCTGGGGATCGCGTCGACAACATCGAGCTCGGTGTCGGTGACGTCGATGTCGTTGGCGGCGACGATGATGAAGAACAAGGTGATCCACACGCCCAACCCGATGACCGTGTCGATCAGGCGGGCGCCCATCCGGGCCCCCGGGCTTGCCAGGTCGTAATCGAGCTCGTCTTGGTCGGAAACGGGTTCCATGGCGCGAGACCCTAGCTCGACCCATCCGGGGTCGTCGCCTCGTCGAGCTCATCGCGACCGCCGATCGCCCAGGCCAGGCCCTCGGCTTCATCCGCTATCGCTAGGCCGAGGTGCCAACCCCCCACTCGGCCGTCCGGCTCCCACAGCCACCACTGGAGGCGGGCACCAGCGCCGGCCACGGCTGCCGGTTCGGGCGGCCATTCCAAATCGGCCATGGCGGCTACGGCGGCCCAGGCTGCTGACCGCCCGACGGCCCCGCCCCGCCGCGACCCGTAAGCCCCGCCGTTCGCTCCCGCCCACGCCATCTGCGCCAGCGCCTGGGGGAAACCGACCTGGGCTGCTGAGACCTCTTCCGAGGCGATGGCAGCGACCGCCGCCGGCGCCGTGCCTTCCACGGTTATGACATGCACAACGCCGCTGGACTCCTCCACCCAGGTGCGAACTAGCCCGAAGAGGGCGTCCTCGCTGTCGCGGTCGTCGGCCGGCGTGCTTTCGGCCGCCGATAACGGCAACAGACTGACCGGGTCGGGACCGGGGAAGTCGGCCCGGTCCGACTTGTAGTCGGCGAGGCGATACTGCGGCTCCCAGTCGAACAACTCGAGCGGCGTGCCGAGCACCTCGACGTCCAGGTCGTCGGTCACGGCCTCCCCCCGCAGCACCCGTTCCGAAGCGACCAGGGCACGCATCCTCGGTGACTGGACGTGGGGAGCGAGCTCGGCCCAGGTGTGGGTGGAGGCGGCGACCTCCCACAGTGGCCCAAGCGCAAAGCGGCCCGCCCCTTCGATCAGTACCTCGGCCGCCAGCCCGGGTGGGGCTTCGAGAGCCTGGCGATAGTCAAGGAATTGCACGATCCCGAACAACTGCCGACCCCGGGTTTCCGCCTCGATGCACCGGTGCCGCACCTCGGCCAACGCCTCCCACTCGCGGGCGGCGCAAATCCCGTCGATAAACCGGATCAGCCCATCGGAGTCGCTGGCCTCGACCAGGTCGAGGAGTTTGGTCCGGTCCACGTCAGCTGCGCGGAACCTCGGACCAAGGGAGATCCTTGTCCGATCTCGGCTCGCCCGGCAGCCCCAGCACCCGCTCACCAAGGATGTTCTTCATGATCTCGGTGGTGCCGCCCTCAATGGAATTGGCACGGGAGCGCAGGAACGACCAGCGCAGGTCGTGATCGGTCCGGGCCTCGGTGGGAGCCCGGTACTCATAGGAAGGGAACAACATGCCTTCCGGCCCGAGGTAGTCGACCGACCACTCGTAGATCCGCTTGTTGAGGTCGGCCCAATGCAGCTTGCCGGTCGAGCCTTCGGGTCCCGGCGTTCCCTTTGTCCGGTTTTGACCGGCCCGGATGGCGGTGAGCCGGTTGACTTCGGCTTCGATCCACAGCTTGGTGAGAGCATCGCGCTGGGCATCGGTGCCTCCCCCCCGTTCCTTCCACAGGGCGACGGCCTCCCCAATAGCCCCGCTCTCCCGCGGCCGCACCATCGAGCCGATGGCCACTCGCTCGTTCATGAGCGTGGCCAAGGCCACCCGCCAGCCATCACCGACTTCACCCAACCGGTCGGAATCCGGGATGCGCACATCGGTGAGGTACACCTCGTTAAATTCCGCTTCGCCGGTCATCTGCCGAAGCGGCCGGACCTCGACCCCGGGGGCCTCCATGTCGAGGATGAAGTAGGTCATGCCCTGGTGCTTGGGAGCATCGGGATCCGTTCGGGTCACCAGCATCCCCCACCGCGACAGATGGGCGATGGTGGTCCACACCTTCTGACCGTTCACCACCCACTCGTCACCGTCGCGTACGGCCCGGGTCGCCAGTCCGGCAACGTCGCTGCCGGCTCCGGGCTCGGAGAAGAGCTGACACCAGATATCTCGAGTGGCAAACATCGGCCGGAGGTAGGTGCGCTTCTGTTCGTCGGTGCCGAACGCATGCACGGTTGGCCCGCCCATGCCTATCCCTATGAGGTTCTGGGCGATGTTGTCGCGACTGGAGCCGGCCGCCTCCAGCTCGGCGTCGACCTGCTGCTGGAAGCCGGGGTCGACTCCCAGGCCGCCAAACGCTTCATCGAAGTGGACCCAGGCCAGGCCGGCATCGAACTGAGCTTCCCAGAACTCCTCGGGAGCAGTAATGGTCGGGTCGTGCTCTGCCAGCAGGCCATCGATGGCCGCCCGGACGATAGCTTCGGTCATGCCATCGCCGCTTCGGCGGCTTCGGTATCGCCAACGGCCAGCGCCAGCTCAATCTCGTCGTCGTGGGAGTGCAGCACATAGAGGCCGTCGATGTTGACACCGGCATTTGCCAGGTTCTGCGTGAGGGTGGCGAGCGCCCCCGGCCGGTGGGGAAGGACGGTGGTGACCACCCGGCGCTCCTCGGCTACCAGGCCGGCCTCGGTGATGACCCGGCGAGCAGCATCCGGATCAGCCACTACCAACCGCACGATGCCCAGGTCGTCAACTCCGAAAGCGGCCAGCGCTTCGATGTTGACCTCAGCGTCGGCCATGATGGAGGCCAGACTGGCCAACTGGCCGGGTCGGTTGGATAAGTGAATGGTGAACTCGGTCATGATCCCTTCCGATACCAGACTATCCGCCCTGGAGCAGCGTTGCCTAAGGGAGTACGATCAGGGAAACAGGAGCATCACGTGTCTGAGACGCATTACGAGCGCCTGTCCTTTCTCGACAGCACATTCCTGGCGATGGAGGACCGGAACGCCCATTTCCACGTCGCCGGGGTCATGCAATTCGCGCCCGGGGGGCTGCGGACGCCGGACGGCTCGGTTGATATCGACCGCATCAAGGCCTTCATCGAGTCGAAGCTGCACAACATCCCCCGTTACCGCCAGGTGCTCGACTGGGTGCCGATCGAGGAGCACCCGGTGTGGGTGGACGACGCCTTCTTCGACATTGACTTCCACGTGCGGCGCGCCACCCTCACCGCCGAACGCGACGACGTCGAACTGCAGCGCCTCACCGGCACCATCTTCTCGCAGAAACTCGATCGCTTCCGTCCCCTGTGGGAGCTGTGGGTGATCGACGGGTTCAAGGACGACCGCATCGCCATCATCACCAAAGTCCACCACTGCATGATCGACGGAATGGCCGGCGTCGATCTCATGAAGGAGCTCCTGGCTCCCTTCCCGGTGGCCGAAGTGGTGCCCGGACCGGCCTTCGAGCCCCGGCCCAGCCCCTCCAAGATGCAACTGCTGACCGATGAGGCACAGCGCCGGATGGCCATGCCCTTTCAAGCCGTCCGCAGCGTCCGCCACTTGAGCGACACCGTGTCGGGAGTCATCGACGAAGTTGACGTCCGCTTGCGAGCGATGAGCAAGGCCCTGAGCTCGGGATGGCTAAAAAACGCCTCACCGACTCCCCTGAATGCCCGCATCGGCCCCAACCGGGAGTTCAAGTGGATGCAGACCGACCTGGCGGCTGCCAAGGCCGTCAAGAACGCTTTCGGGGGAACCATCAACGACGTCATCCTCACCACGGTGGCGGGAGCGGTCCGCAAGTACTTGCTGGCCCACGACACGCCCACCGATGAGCTCGATTTCCGGGTGATGGCCCCGGTGAGTGTTCGCAGTGAGGGAGACCAGAGTCTGGGCAACCAGGTGGCTATGTGGCTGCTCGACCTTCCCATCGATCTCTCGACCCCACGCCAGCGCTACAAGCAGATCGCTCAGGAGACCGTCGAGCTCAAGGAGACCAATCAGGCGCTGGGAGCCTCGCTGCTGGTGCAGGCCACCTCGTGGACTCCGTCGACGATTCTTGCTTCGGCGATGCGTTTGGCCGGCACCAACGTCCGGCCGTTCAACATGACCGTTACCAATGTCCCGGGACCCCAGATCCCCATCTACTTCCTCGATGCCAAGCTCGAGGTCCAGTACCCGATGGTGCCGTTGTGGACCAACCACGGAGTGGGCGTTGCCCTGTTCTCCTACAACGGCCAGATTGCCTGGGGAGTGGTGGCCGACTCCGATTCGGTGACCGACCTCGACCGGTTCATCGGCTATCTCGACGAGTCCTTTCAAGAGCTGGTGGCCGCCTCAACCCCCAAGAAGCCTCGGCCGAAACCCAAGGCGCGTGCCAAGAGCAACGGCAAGGCCAAAGCACGGTCTTCCAAGAAAACGGCTTCCAAGAAAGCGGCTCCCAAGAAGCCCGCCGCCAAGAAGCCGGCCGCTACCCAGGGCTGAGGCGAACGACCGCTTGTTCGGCGAACAGGTCGACCGGCATCGACGCACCAAACACGTCGTATACCGACGGCGGAACCGAGATATCGCCCAGGTACAGCTCGCCGACCACCTCGGTTTCGAGCAGCCCGGTCTTGGGAGCGGCCAGCGTCAGCGTGGCGGTGGCGGTCACCGATGGTGTGCCCGGTTCCCCGGTAGTGACGTCGAGGCCGCTGGGTGTATCGAGTGCCAGAATCGGTTCGGGTTGGCCGCCCAGCCACTCAATCAACTCGGCAATGCGCCCCCACGGATTGCCGGTGAGTGAATAGCCGATCAGGGCGTCTATGTAGAGGTCGGCAGGGCTGGGCTCGGCCACGATGGGGACACCCATGCGGGCGACGGCATCGAGTTGACGGGCAGGCACGTCCCCCAGCTCGCCCGGGTCTTTGCCGAGCACCACTTCGACTCCGACACCGTGGTTGGCGAGGTGGCGAGCAGCCACCAGGCCGCCACCACCATTCCCTCCTGACCCGGCCAGGACCAACACCCGGGCGGGTGCGAAGCGAGCCACCGCGAGCCGGGCCAAGTTGCGGCCGGCGTTCTCCATCATCTGGATCAACTCGATGTGAAGATCCTCGATCATGATTCGATCGACTTCCCGCATCTGCTCCATCGTCACCGACGGGACAGACGTCGAATCAACTACGGGTATCGCGGGCGCCATCCTCCGACGCTAGCGACCGACCCGGGTTGGTTCGCTAGCTTTGGGTTATGGCAAGCAGGCCCAAGCTCATGGCGATGGTCCTGGCGGGGGGCGAGGGCAAACGCCTCGCTCCGCTCACTCGTGACCGTGCCAAACCGGCCGTCCCCTTCGGTGGCCGCTATCGACTCATCGACTTCGCCCTTTCCAACCTGGTGAACGCCCGGATCGTGCGGATCATTGTGCTCACCCAGTACAAGAGCCACAGCCTCGACCGGCACCTGGCCATGACCTGGCGCTTGTCCCCGATCCTCGGCCATTACGTGGCGGCGGTCCCGGCCCAGATGCGCCGCGGGCCCCGCTGGTTCGCCGGCTCGGCGGACGCCATCTTCCAGAACCTCAACATCATTTTGGATGAGGACCCCGACCAGGTGTTCGTGTTCGGGGCCGACCATATCTACCGCATGAACCCCCGTCACATGCTGGGCGAGCACCTCGAAAATGGCGCAGGCATCACCATCGCCGCTACTCGCATCCCCATCGAGCTGGCCAGTGACTTCGGCGTGATCGAAGCCGACGAGTCCGGCAAGATCATCCGATTCCTCGAGAAGCCCAGTGACCCGCCGAGCATCCCGGGCGAGCCCTCACATGCGTACGTTTCGATGGGCAACTATATCTTCGACCGCGACGTGTTGGTCGACATCGTGAGCACCGACGCCGCCGACGAGAACTCGGCCCACGACATCGGCGGGAACATCATCCCGGCCCTCGTCAAAGACGGCCTCGCCTATGTTCACGACTTCGCCGCCTTCGACATCCCCGGAATCCACGAGCGGGAGCGCGGCTATTGGCGCGACGTTGGCAGCCTCGACAGCTACTACGACGCAACGATGGACCTACTGGCAGTTGAGCCGACCTTCAACCTCTACAACCAGGAGTGGCCGATCTATACGGCCAACAGCCCTCTTCCGCCCGCCAAGACAGTGCATGAGGAGGAGGGCCGGACTGGCATGGCCATCAACTCACTGGTGAGCGACGGGGCCATCATCTCGGGGGGAACCGTCCGGCGGTCGGTGCTGTCCCCGCTGGTGCGAGTGAACTCGTACGCCGAGGTTCAGGACTCGGTCCTGCTCGACAAGGTCCGGGTTGGCCGGGGGGCGATCGTCAGGCGAGCCATCATCGACAAGAACGTCGTCGTCCCGGAAGGCGCCCAGATCGGAGTCGACCTGGCCGTCGACCGCGAGCGCTACACCGTCTCGGAAGCCGGCATCGTCGTCATCGGAAAAGGCGACAAAGTCGAGGTCTAAGGCTTGCACTTCCCCGCCCTCGAGGGCAGGGTGGCCCAACCCTCTTTCTCCCCGCCCTTGAGGGCGGGGTGGCACCGCCGCAGGCGGTGACGGGGTGGGGAGGCCAGGAACCACCCGACCACCCAAAGCCAAAGAGCATCCGGCTCGAGCGAGAAGCATCACCGCCTCCCCCTTTCGTCCTCGGACCCAAGCTCCGAGTCCACATTCCCCTCAAGGGGAAGGAAGAGCATCCGGCTCAAGCGAGAAGCATCACCCCCTCCCCCCTTCCGTCCTCGGAGCCAAGCTCCGAGTCCACCTTCCCCTCAAGGGGAAGGAAGTATTACGTCCCGGCTGGTCGCTCGATGTAGCTGAGGCGGTGGTCGGGGCTGAAGAGCCGGGAAGCGCTTCCGAACCCGACCACCGAAGTAGTGGTGGCCACCGAGCCGAGGATTAGGAACATGATGGCGGCTTGCACCTTCACCGCGTCCACCGGGTCGACCCCGGCCAGGATGAGACCGGTCATCGCCCCGGGCAGGAAAACGAGTCCGACTCCCTTGGTGGTCTCCACCTGCGGGGTGAGGGCGGTACGAATCGCCGACCGAACGTAGGGCAAGGACGCTCGCCGTGACGAATGGCCGAGCGCCAACCGGGCCTCCACCTCATCGCGTTTGTCGCGCAGCTCCTCCACCACCCGCCGCGCCACCACCACCGTGGCGTTCATCGAGTTGCCCACCATCATCCCGGCCAGCGGCACGAGCACTCGCGCCTCCAGGGGGAAGATCCCGAGCCCGAAGATGACTGACAGTGTGATGGTCTCGGCCACCACGAAGGCCGCCAGCCCGATGGGGAAGAGGTTGGGCACCTCGGAGGCCCGACGGGACAACACCACGGCCGCGAACAGCACCATCACCCCCACCCATAGCCAGGAGAGAACCAGGGAGCGCTCGGGGTCGAGGATGAAGGCGAGCGCTGCCCCGATACCCAGCAACTGCACGAGGGCCCGTCCCACCGCCACCACGATGCCCTTCTCGATGCCGAGGCTGTTCCACCGTGACAGGACGATCGCCACCACGATCATGACGAACGAAGCCGCTAGGCCTGTGAAGTCGACATCACCCGGTGCGAAATCAGGCATCGGCGCCCTCCAGGAAGCGAAGCAGCCCGGCATCATCGCTGGCACTCAGCTCGTCGACCGCGCCCGTAAAACGAACAGTGCCCGCCAGCAGAACCGCCACCTGGTCTGCCAGGCGACGGAGCTGGTCGAGATCGTGGGTCACCCATACGATGGGCATGCCGTCCTGGGCCAGTGCCGTGGCCAGGCCTTCCAGCCGGCCGACCGCCGCCCCATCCAGAGACGATGTGGCCTCATCCATAAGGAGCACATCGGGCCTGGCCAGCAGCGCCCGGGCCAAGCACACTCGCTGGGCCTCGCCTCCCGAAAGGTCGGCGGCCGGTCGATCAAGGAAGGAAGCGTCGAGAGCGGTCCGGTCGAGGGCCTCCTCGAACCCGGTCCCGTCACCATCGGCTTCGGCCAGGTTGTCGCGGACGGTTCCGGCAAACAGCACGGGCTTCTGGAACACCATCCCCACCTGACGGCGCAGCTCCAGCGGATCCTCAAACGCCAGATCCCGCCCTCGATAGAGGATGCTGCCCCGGGTGGGAGCTTCGAGGCGATTGCACAACCGCAGCAGGGTGCTCTTGCCCGAGCCGCTGGGGCCGGCCAGCACCGTTATCCCCGAGTCCGGGATCGCCAGGGTCACATTTTCCAGCCGCACCCCGGAGGACCCGATCACATCGACGGTGTTGAAGCGAAAAAGCTCTGCCATGGCGACCAGGGTACGCCCGGCGGTAGTGGCTCAACACAAGTACCGTCCGTGCCGATGGATACCGGAATGCCAGATCCCGCAATCACCTTTACGCGTGTCGGTCGACGCTTCGGCGACATCGAGGCCGTCCGCGACCTCGATCTTGAGATCGCGATCGGCTCGGTCACTGTTTTGCTTGGTCCAAACGGGGCCGGGAAGACCACCACGGTTCGCCTGACCACCGGAGCCCTGCAGGCCGACGACGGCCGGATCCAGGTCCTCGGCATGGACCCGCGAGTCGACGGGACTGCCATCCGCCGGGTGAGTGGCGTGGTCCCACCCAAGGCTGCCTTCTACGACCGGCTCACCGGCATGGAGAACCTGCGATTTGCCGCCGACATGTGGGAGCTGGGTGCCTCGGCTCCGATCGCTGAGGCGGCCGAGCGATTCGGAATTTCCCAAGCCCTCGATCAAAACGTCGGCGGCTACTCCACCGGCATGCGCACCCGGCTGGCTCTGGCCAGGGCCATCCTCCACGACCCCACCGTGTTGCTGCTCGACGAGCCAACCGCCGGCCTCGACCCCGAGTCGGCCCGGGCGGTCCTCGATCTCATCCGAGACATGGCCGGCCAGGGCCGGACCATCGTCATGTGCACCCACTTGCTGCATGAAGCCGAAGGCATCGCCGACCAGGTAGTGCTCATGAACGAGGGGCATGCCTGGGTAGCCGGACCGCCCGACCATCTGGCCGAGACCTACTGGAGTGACACCCGGGTTCACTTTGACGCCGAGGATCGCTCAACGCTGGCCAGCCTGGCGGACATGGAGGGCGTAGTCGCCCACACCGTCAACGGGCACGTAACCGTCGAACTCGACAAGCTCGACCGGCTTCCCGATATCGTCGCTCACCTGGTCGAAGGCGGCGCCCGGCTCACCAGGGTTGAGCCGATCCAACCAACACTCGAAGAGCTGTACTTCGAGATGCAGCGCCACCGGCGCCAGGAGGTTGAGCAACCGTGAACTGGCACCGCGTGTGGGCGGTTACCCGCACCGACCTTCAGCAATTGGCCAAGAGCCGCGATTACTGGATCCCCATGGGGTTGCTGGCGTCGTTGTTCTTCGTCGTCGTGCCGATCGTCGCCCTCAATGTCGTAGCCGGCGCCCAGGACAGCGAGGTCGTCACCCAGATCGGGACGGTGCTCAAGACCCTTCCCCTCACCATCCAGGAGAACATCCGGGGCGACACTCCCGAGTCCCAGGCAGCGTTCGCCATTGCCGTATACCTGCTGGCCCCCATTGCCGTCGTCGTTCCGCTGACGATCGCCGCCGCCGTTGGTTCAAACACCATCGTCGGTGAGCGCGAGCGGGGCACCGGCGAATTCCTCGCCCACTCCCCCATCACCGAACGCGAGATCTACGTCGGCAAGCTCCTGTCCGCCCTCATCCCGGGCTACGGAGCCACCCTCCTGGGGTTCGGGGTGTACTCGGTGCTGGTCAACCTGATCGTCGGCCCCGATCTCGGCGGCTGGTTCTTCCCCACCAGTGGCTGGTGGGTCCTCATCCTGTGGGTGGTGCCTCCGGCCATCGCCATTGCCCTTTCGCTCATTGTGCGCATCTCGGCTCGGGTCCAGAGCGCCGCCGCCGCCCATCAAGCTGCCTCACTGGTGTCTCTGCCGGTGATCGTCATTGCGTATACGGTGTCTACCGGACTGGTGTATGACCCGGCCAGGACCGGCCTCATCACCGGGCTGGTGGCCTGGATCATCGCCTACGTCGGACTGGCGACGGGAGCCCGTGCGCTCCGTCGCGAGATCCTGCTGGGCATCGGCGTGGGATCCCCCAAGCGAGTGTCCGTCCGCAGGGGCTAGAGCTTTGGCCCCTCCCCCGTCAAAGACGGGGGAGGCTGGGAGGGGGGTGAGAGCGCGTTCCCGTGTTGTCGAACCCAGCGGCATGCGAATGGGTACCACCAAGGGGACACCGGCGGAGTCGGTTACCGAACCGCCAACAGAGCACAATGCTAGATCGAGAGCATAGGAACGCGCTCTCACCCCACCCCAAAGCAACCCGAAGGGTTGCCCCCTCCCGCAAGCAAGCGAGAGGGGTACCGTTGGGCCAGTCATGGCGCAAGATCTCGAATTCATTTACGTTGGCGACCCGATGTGCTCGTGGTGCTGGGGCTTCGCTCCCGTCCTCGACCGCATGGCCGAGGTCTATGAGATCCCCATCCGGGTGATCGTGGGTGGGCTTCGCCCCGGTCCCGAGTCCGAAGAGATCGATGATCAAATGGCTCTTACCCTTGCCCACCACTGGGAGCAAGTAGCCCACGCCTCCGGCCAGCCCTTCGATCACGCCTTCCTGAATCGGCGGGACGGCTGGCGCTACGACACCGAGGTTCCCGCCATCGCGGTGGTCGCCATGCGCGAGCTCCGGTCCGAGGACACGTTGCGTTTTCATTCCCGGCTCCAGCGCGCCTTCTATGCCGAAGGGATCGACATCACCGACCCCACCGTCTATCCGGCTCTGCTCGACGGTTTCGACATCGACGCCGACAAGTTCATGGAGCTGCTCGGCTCCGAAGAGATGACGGCGATGGCCTGGAAGGACTTCTCCGAGGCCCGTTCCCTGGGTATCGCCGGATTCCCCACCCTGGTGGTCCGGGACGGTGAGGAGTACGGAATCGTCACCCGCGGCTATCTGTCGGCCGACCGGTTGCTACCGACCCTCTCCGATTGGCTGCTCACCAAGTACACCGAGGCTGGCGACACCCTGTTCTGCGAGCCGGGAACGGTCTGTTAAGAGCACCGCTCGATAATGCCGGTTCGGGGACGCCGGTGGGTGCGCCATATCGCTCGAGTGGTGGGTGATCTGTGCGGTAGGCGGGCTGTGTGCGGTCGGATGTCGGCTTTGCTCCTCGATCAGATCACGTTGGTCCTCGCCAAGAGTCAGGGGAGGAAACTGTGGATGGCGTCGTTCAACGCTTCGGTGGAGCCGCCGAACCAAAGGAGATGGCTTTGAGACTCGCTGATGAAGAGCTCCGCGTTGGGGATGAGCCGGGTTAGTTGCTCCGAGTGTTCGAACGGAACAGAGCCGTCGGAGCGGGAAGCCATCACCAGTGTGGGCTGAGCCACGCTGCGGGCAACGTCTGGGGCCAGTGTCGTTGCGAGGTCGTTGACGAACCCTCGACCTGACCGCATTGACATGAAGAGCTGAACGAGTTCGGCACGCTCCTCGGCGTTGACGCGGTCAAGAACCCGCCGCCCGGACTCCGTCGAGAGGCTACCGAGCAGGGTGGACAACCCGCGATCAGGTGCCAGTTTCAGTAGCAGGCGGGTGGCGGCCCACGTTGTGCCTTCGGTAATCGGGTTGAACGCAACGCGGGCCGCGACACGGGTCTTCTTGTCGGGCCAGGACAACGACGAAACGGAGCTTTGCAGGATCAGCCGCATAACCATCCCCTCGTGTCGAGCGGCCATGGCAACCGCGTACGGACCTCCAGCGGAGATCCCGACCACCGCGGACAACTCGCCAAGCCCCAGGTGTCTAACCAGACCGATAACCGAATCAGCGAAGGCTCCTGGGGCGGCTCGGGTCGAGAGAGGCGTCCGCCCATAGCCAGGACGCGACGGAACCAACACCGAGTATCCGCCATCCAAGAACGGCTTCTCGCCTAGAGCGACACCCGCATGCATGTGGCCGCCGTGGAAGAACACAACGGTTCGTTGCTCCTGGCCTTCGAGTCGGTACTCGATCGGCCCCTCGTCAACAACCGCGATCTCTGTCGGTAGGGACATGAACCAATGCTCGCGTGTCCAACGGAAAACCTCAACGCGGAAGCGCTGTCCAAACGAAGAGCGCAGTGCGGCATGTCGGTTTGTTGTCGGATGCCCGGGCGTATGGGACTCGCCGACGTCGAGCGGATGCACGGAGTGGTCGCATTCTGCGGCTTCTCCATCTTGGGGCAACGACCTCAGGCGTCCATCAAGTCGCCGGAGCAGCGAGCGAAGTCACGACTCCCGAGAGGCGCTACGTCCGCCGAGCGTCTCGCCATCACCAAGATCGCGACTCTCGATCGGATACATTTCTCGATCATGCGCTGCGCCCACGATGCCAGCTTCGCAATCCTGCCTTGAAGCCACATCGAGGCACAGAACACCAAATATGAGCGATAACGATCCGATCCAACACTGCTCTGGATCGGCACATATTGAGCGGGCGAAACGGCGCTCAACTCCGCTTCTTGGCCACAAACTTGAGGAACCTGGCGGTCGGCCAGGTGTTGGCCACCATCGAGCGCTCCACCCACCCCCGCTGAGCGTTGAGCACTCCGTACTCCATCCTCCCCAGCTCATTGGTGTGATGGGAGTCGGTGTCGATGACGAAGGTCACGCCGTGTTCGATCCCGATCCGGATGGCCTCGGGAGTGGCGTCTAGGCGCTGCAACGCACCGTTGATCTCGATCAGGGTTCCGGTGGCGGCGGCCGCTTCCATCACGGCGTTGAGGTCGAGCTGGATGCCGGGACGGCGCCCGATGTAGCGGCCGGACAAGTGGCCGATGGCGCTCACCGCCGGGTTGGCCATGGCCTGGATGACCCGCTCGGTCTGGACGTTTTGATCCAGGTCAAACAATGAGTGAACGCTGGCCACTGTGTAATCAAAGCCGAGCTGGAATTCGAGGTCGTAGTCGACCGATCCATCCCGACCGATGTTGAGCTCACAACCATGCAGGAGAAGCATCTTGGGGTAGGACTCCTGGAGCTTGGCGATCTTCTTGCGCTGGGCCAGCATTTGGCGGCGGGTGGCCCCGTTGATGGTGAGGTCCTCGCCGTGGTCGGTGATGGCCAGATAGCTGTAGCCGCGGGCGGAGGCTGCCTCGACCATCGCTTCCAGAGGAGCCCGCCCGTCCCCCGACAAGTCGGTGTGATAGTGCAGGTCGCCCTTGATGTCCTTTAGCTCCACCAGTTTGGGGAGACCGTCGCCGCCCGCCCGCTCCACCTCGCCGGTGTCCTCCCGCATCGTTGGCGGAATGAAGGGCAGGCCGAGGGCGGCATAGATGTCCTTCTCAGTCTTGGCCGCCACCACTTCGTCGGTCTCGGCCTCGGCCAGGGCGTACTCGTTGAGGGTCCACTCCCGGTCGAGGGCCAGTTGGCGGAGATGGATGTTGTGAGTCTTGGAGCCGGTGAAGTAGAGAAGAGCGGCCCCATATTCACCGGGCTTGACCACCCGCAGGTCGACCTGGATCCCCCGCTGGGTGACGACCGAGCTCTTGGTGTCGCCGTGACCGATCACCTCGGCCACCTGCGCCATGGCCACGAAGTAATCCATCACCGGGGCCGGCTTGGTGGAGGAGACGAGGATGTCGATGTCACCGATGTCCTCGCGGAATCGCCGCAGGCTTCCGCAGTAGTCGACCTTCCCGACTTCGGGCAGCTCCAGCAGCTCGGTCACGATCGCCCGGGCCAGCGGCAGGGCATCGACGATCGGAGTGCGGGTGTCCTTGCCGTGCAAACCCAGTCGCTCGATGGCGGTGGCGATCTTCTCCTCGCTTTTCTGACCGAGACCGGGCAGGTCACGGAGCTTCTCGGCGGCCAGCGCTTCCTTAAGGTCGTCGAGGTTGTTGATCGACAGCGCATCACGCAGCATCAGCAGCGTTTTGGGCCCCAAGCCGGGGATGCGGGTGAGGTTGACGAACTCGGGCGGATACTTCTCGCGCAGCCCGTCGAGTTTCTTGATGGAGCCGGTGTCGATGAGCTCGCGGATCTTGGCCGCCGTGCTCTTGCCAACCCCTTTGAGGGCCACCAGCTCAGTGTCGGTCATCGCACTTACGTCGGCGGTGGTCGACTCCAATCCCTGGATGGCGTTGTCATAGGCCCGCACCCGGAAGGCCTGAGGGCTCCCCTCCTCCAGGGTCATGAGCAGGCGAAGCTCGTTGAGGGCGTCGATGATTTGAGCTTTGGTGGTCACACCCGGATTATGACCCGCCCGAGGTGCAATCAGCCAGCCGCCGCGCTCCGGGCAATCAATCCAACCACCACGGCGACGGCCAGCCCGACCGGCATTGCAGTCCGCAGCCTTAACCACGTGGGTTCTCGCAGCCACATCGGTATCGCCACGGCGATGAATCCCCCGGCAGCCGCGGAGCCGAACACATCGTCGTCCCACAAGGCTGGGGGGTCCGACGGACACGCCCCACCAAACGCCGAGCAGTGGCCGACGGCACTCACCAACACCACCAGCCCGAGGCCGAAGATGACGGCGCTCATTCCAAGGAAGAGCCGCAATCGGGGATAGCGGTGACGCTCCGGTATCGAGTCGGTCATAGGGGAATCCATCGGCCACTGCACGGTGAGGATCAACCCGGACGCTATTCGGGGGCGAACGGAACGATCACGGTACGGACCTGGTCGCCGAAGGCGGCCAGGTCGTCGAGCGCCTGGTTGACCGGGCCCGCTTCGAGGGGGACCTGATTGGTGACAATCCGCGACAGGTCGAGCCGGCCCGTGGCGGCCAGGTCGAGGAGCGGGCGCAGCTCGGTGGCGAGGTGGTCGGACACTCCGACGATCTCGGCCTCGCGCAGCACCAGGTCCTCGTAGGCGTCAATCGAGATCGGCTCTTCGGCCAGACCGACCGCCACCGCCCGGCCGTGCGGCCTCAGCACATCGATGGCTTGGCGCATGGTGGCGGCCAGGCCGACCAGTTCGAGCGCCACATCGACGCCCCCGTCCGCCCGGATCGCCTCGACCGCCTCCGGCCCTCCGGCGACGGGAATGGCCCCGTAATCGGCGGCCAGTTGCACCTTGGCCGGGTTGAGGTCGACCGCGTAGACCTGGTCGGCCCCAAGGGCGAGGGCCAATTGGACGGCCGACTGACCGAGGCCCCCCAAACCAAATACGGCCACTCGCTCGCCGGCTACCAGCCGCCCTTTGTTGAGGGCGTGCAGCGAAGTGGCCGACGAGCACATCATGACGGCCGCATGTTCGATGGGGACGGAGTCGGGGACGGCCACCAGATTGCGAGCGGGAACCACCATCTGTTCGGCGTATCCGCCTTCACGCGAATTGCCGATCATCAGGCCCGACACACAGAACTGATCGTGGCCGGCCAGGCAGAAACGGCAGGTTCCGCAGCTGGTTTGATAGTGAACGCCCACTCGCAGACCCTCGACCAGCCCGGCCGGAGCGGTCGGCCCGAGTGCCTCGATCACCCCAGCCACCTCATGGCCGAGTGTCCTCGGAAGCGGCGGCAATTTGGGGCTCCCTTGCAGGTAGTGCACGTCCGAGCGACAGATGCCGGCGGCTTGCACCCGCACCAGGGCCTCTCCGGCACCCAAATCGGGCACCGGCAGGTCGACCTCGACCAGCGGGGCGTTCTGTTCAACAAGCTGGAGAGCACGATAGGTCGGCACGAGTTGACGCTACCCGTTCCTGCGTAGGCTCCGAACATGAAGTCAGCCACCGTCGTGGGAGCGGGAGTCTTCGGAGTTGCCTCGGCGATTGCCCTGGTCGATCAGGGATGGGAGGTCACCCTCGTCGACCCCGGCCCGCTCCCCCATCCGTTGGCCGCCTCCACCGACATCAGCAAGATCATCCGGGCCGACTACGGCACCGACTCCCTCTACATCGATCTCATGGAGGAGGCTTTCCCTCACTGGCAGGCGTGGAACGAAGCCTGGGGCAGCGACCTGTATCACCAGACCGGCTTTCTCATCCTCTCGGGAGCCGCCATGAGCCCCGGCAGCTACGAACATGCCAGCTTCACCGCTCTGGAAAGCCGGGGATTCCCGGTGGAGCAGGTAATGGCCTCAACCGTCGGCGAGCGCTATCCGCAGTGGTCCCTGCCGGCCGGAGTCGAGGGCTACGTAAACGGCCGGGCCGGCTGGGCCGAGAGCGGGGCGGTGGTGGCGCGCCTGCTTGCCGATGCGGCCGGGGTGGGGGTGCGGCTGGTCGAAACGAAGGTCACCGACTTGATGACCCGCCGGTCCCGAGTGGAAGGGGTGGTCACCGAGGACGGCCAACGGCTCCTGTCAGACCTAACGGTGGTGGCCGCCGGGGCCTGGACCGCCGGCCTGGTACCCGATCTCGACGAGCTGATCGTTACCACCGGCCATCCGATCGTCCACTTCCTGCCCGGGGAGCCCGAGCGATTCCGCCCGCCCCACTTCCTGCCGTGGGCGGCCGATATTGCCAACACCGGCTGGTACGGCTTTCCGAGCAGTGCGACCGGCGTCCTCAAGGTCGCCAACCACGGGGCCGGGAGGATCATCGGGCCCGACGAGGACCGTCAGATCGCCGAAGATTGGGAAGCCCACTTCCGGGGGTTCCTCACCGAGTGGCTTCCGGCGGTGGCGGAGGCGCCGATCGTCGACACCCGGCTGTGCCTGTATACCGATACCACCGATGGCGACTTCCTCATCGACCGCCATCCCCGGCTCAAAAGCCTGGTGGTCGCCACCGGTGGAAGTGGCCACGGCTTCAAGTTCGCCCCCGTCATCGGTGAGCTCGTCACCGACACCATCGAACACGGTCCACGCTACAAGCGGTTCGGGTGGAGGACGGCCGCCGCGGTCAAGAAGGAGCCGGCCAGGGCGGTCGGCCACCGTCCGGTCAAGCCCTAGCTGGTCGCCCAGTCACCGACAGATGAGGGCGCAAGGACGGTGGCAGCAATGCCGGGAGCTCCCCCGGCCGCTACGAACCCGCCATCCCAGATTCCGGCTTCGACGGCCACCGAGCTGCGACCGTGACCCGCCGAACCCCACTCGACATAGCTGCGGATAGAAGCCGCGCTTCCAAACGAGCTGTCGATGTACAGGCCAATCTCTCCGTTGTCGGCGTTCAGCGTGCTGAAACGACCGCCGGAATCTATGACCTGTCCGGACAGGTTGCCGCCGGGGTCGCCGGTGGTGAAGTGAACGGTCTCTCCGGCCGCTACCTCAACCGACCCGATGCCGAAGTAAGCCGGGCGCTGACACAGCTGCCACCCCTCGAGATTGCCGGATTCGCCTCCGACATTGGTCACCGAGACATATCCATCATCGCCGAACACAACTCGGCTGATGACGAACTGGGCGGTGGCGGCGCCGGTGGTCGTGGTCGTATCGCCAGCGTCGGCATCTTCGGTCGTGGTCGTGGCGACGGTCGTAGTGGTAGTGGAATCGGCGACCGTGGTATCTGACGAATCAGAATCGGATCCACAGGCGGTAGCGATCAGAACAATGGCAATAAGCAGGGTGAGTCGTTTCATGGCGACACCCTACGCGGGCCCGCCATATACCGGTAGCCTGCGTCGGTGCTCGCCTCCAAACCAACCATCGAACTGATCGGAGCTCCCCAGGATCTCGGTCAGATCCACCGCGGGGTGGACATGGGGCCGAGTGCGGTGCGGGTGGCCGGCGTCATCCCCCGTCTCGAGTCACTCGGGTTCACGGTGATCGACCGGGGAAACATCGAATGTGCCCCCATGACCACCGTCGACGAGGGCGACCCATCGGCCCGCTACCTGGCCCCGGTGGTCGAAGCGTCGGCCGCATTGGCTGAAGTCACCGAAGCGGCGGTCCGGGCCGGGCACTTCCCGCTCGTCATCGGTGGCGACCATTCGATTGCGGTCGGCACGATGGGCGGCGTGGCGGCCGTCGAGCCGCGCCACGGGCTGTTGTGGATCGACGCCCACGCCGACTACAACACGCCCGAGACCAGCCCGAGCGGCAACATCCACGGCATGCCGGTGGCCGCCATCCTCGGAGAAGGGCCGGACAGCCTCGTGCAAGTGGGCGGGGTTGCTCCCAAAGCGCTTGAGGATCACACGGTCATCATCGGGCTGCACAGCGTCGACCGCCTGGAGGCCGACCGCCTGCGGGCCTCGGCCATCACCTTCTTCACGATGCACGACGTCGACATGCGGGGGATCCCTTCAATCCTCGAGGAGTCATTCGCCGTCCTCACCGCCGATGGAGTCGACCACATCCACCTGTCGTTCGATGCCGATGCCATTGACCCCCGCCATGCCCCCGGCACCGGAACCCCGGTGGTCGGAGGGTTCACCTATCGCGAGAGCCACTTGATGATGGAGCTGCTGGCTGAGGCCGACATCATCACCTCGGCCGAATTCACCGAAGTGAACCCGATCCTCGACGACCAGAACCAGACGGCCGAGCTAATCGTCGAGCTCATCGGCTCCCTGGCAGGCCAACGGGTGGTCAAGCCCGGCACCTGATCGGGGAATAGACAGCCCGCCGGCACAGTTTCCCCCTCGACACCCTTTCTTTCCTAGGAGTAATACTGTGACGACCACCGCCTCTCGTGAAGTTGACGGCCGAGCCGTTCCCGCTACGGGCACCTATGCCTTTGACCCCACCCACAGCAAGATCGAAGCCGTCGCCCGCCACTTGATGGTGACCAAGGTTCGCGGCCACTTCAACGAGTTCGAGGGCACCGTGACCATGGCTGAGGACATCACGGCCTCGACCGTTGAGCTCACCATCAAGGCCGATTCCATTACCACCGGAACTGATGATCGCGACGGCCACCTGAAGTCGGGGGACTTTCTCGATGTCGAGAACCATCCGAACCTCACCTTCAAGAGCACCAGCATCGAGCCCAAGGGCGATGCCTGGTCCCTCACCGGTGACCTGACGATTATCGGCAACACCCAGCCGATCACCCTCGACCTCGAATTCTTGGGAGTCATCGCCGACCCGTGGGGCAACGCCAAAGTGGCCTTCTCGGCATCCGGTGAGCTCAAGCGCCATGACTTTGGCCTCAGCTGGAACGTCCCCCTCGACGGTGGCGGCCTGCTGGTTTCCGAGACCTTCAAGCTCGAAATCGAGGCCCAGCTCATAGCTCAAGAGGGCTAAGTGAGCACGATCAACATCGCCGGCGTTTCCGGTAGCTTGCGGCGGGGCTCGTACAACACGGCCCTGCTGCGAGCCGCCCAGGCGGTGCTGCCCGACGACACCAAACTGGAGATCGTCGAGTATGCGGACGTGCCGCTGTTCAACCATGACGTTGAGGAAGCCGTTGGCTTTCCCGAGCCGGTCGAAGCGATGCGGGCCCACCTACGGCAGGCCGACGCCATCCTCTTTGCTACGCCTGAGTACAACTGGTCGGTGCCCGGCGTGCTGAAGAACGCCATCGACTGGGCATCCCGGGGCCCCGAGTCTCCACTGGACGCCAAGCCGGCGGCCATCATGGGAGCCGGCGGACGCCTCGGCACTGCCTATGCCCAACAGCATTTGCGCCAAATCCTCATGCACAACGACATGCGGGTCGTAACTCGACCGAACGTGTTGATCAGCCATGCCTCCAAGCATTTTGACGAGGATCTCACCTTTACCGACGAGCGCTATCGCACGCAGATCCAGCGTCTATTGGATTCGCTGGTGGCCGAGGCCCGAGCCGCCGGCTAAGCAGCCCGCTCGGGAACCGGCGACCGCGGCAGCCCCACGGCCGGAGCCTTCACGCCGATGGCTTCCGGCGTCCGATTGGCTGCCCGGCTCATCACCACAATGGTGGCAGCCAGCACGGCGATCCCCACCCACTGGGTGTTGGTCGGCACGGTGTCGAACCTGGCCCATCCGATGAGGATGGCCGTCAAGGGGAAGGTCAACTCGGCCAGAGTGGCCGCCGAGGCAGGCGTTCCTTTGAGGCCCCGGTAGTAAATGGCGATGGCGGCCAGGCCGGGAATGAGTGAGAGCAGCACCAGGGTCCGGAAATCTCCGAGTCCGATGCCGGCTGCAATATTGGTCTCGCCCCGGAAGCCGACGATGATCGCACTGGCTGGCAGCCCGATGGCGAACCGGAGTGCCGTCAACTGGTTGGCAGGAATCTTGGAGGTCATGTGCCGGCCAAGGACGGTGCCCATCCCCCACAACACCGCCGCCCCGATCGCCAACAGGGCCGGCGCCAGCTCGTTGACACTGACGTTGGTTGGATCGCCAAACGAGATGAGCCAGGCGCTGCCAAACGCCAGCACGAAATAGACGCCGTACCGGGGAAGCAGCCGCTCCTTGAGCAGCACGTAGGCACCCAGGATGGCGATGACCGGCTGCAGCTTCTGGAGGAGCAGTGGAGTGGTCGGATTGCCGTAGGTGAAAGCCTCGGTGAACAGCATCGTGGCCAGCGCCGAAGCACCCACCCCGATGAGCAGCAACGACAGGATGTCGCGGCCGGTCAGCCGCGGCCGGGAACGGAGAAAGGCGAGCACCAGTGGGAAGGTGATGGCCACCAGGATGAGGTGCTCCCAGAACACCACCGTTGCCGATGGCAATTCGAGGGCCAGCCCCCGCCGAAACAAGGCGTCGGTCCCCCAGAGGCCGGCGCCGATGGCCACCAGCACGATTCCGGGAAGCGCCAGCCACCGGCGCTGCACGGTCTCGACAAATGTGGTCATGGCCCAAACCTTTCGAATCAACCGCCGCGGTGGCGGAATGAATGATCGTACCGGTCCTCGAGTCGGTCCGAAAGGGTCAGTCGGTCAGAAGCTCGACGACTTCCTCGTCGGTGGTCTGGCTGAAGTCGTCATAGAACTGGCCAATCGAGAAGAACTGAGCCGGGGATTCAAGGCACACCACCTCACTGAACATGGGTGTTAGCTCCCTAACCGTTTCGGGGGACCCGACCGGAACGGCCAGCACCGGCTGGGATGCCCCGAGATGCTGAAGGGCACCGGCGGCCGCTCGAACCGAACCGCCGGTGGCCAATCCGTCATCTACCAGGATCACCAGGCGGTTGGTGACTTCGATGGGTTCCCGATCGCCCCGATAGGTCTCCAGCCGACGCTTGAGCTCGTCGTTCTCGGAGTCGATGGTGGACTGCAACTGTTCCTTTGTGATCCGCACCTGCCGCATGAGTGGCTTGTTGAGCAGCAAGACGCCACCTTCGGCAATGGCCCCCAGTCCCAGCTCGGGTTGGCCGGGCGCCCCCAGTTTGCGAACCACCAGGATGTCGAGGTCGGCCTCGAGAGCTGAGGCGACTCCGGCTGCCACCACCACCCCTCCGCGAGGGAGCCCGATCACGAGCGGGTTTAGTTCTCGGAAGCGAGTGAGGGCGGCGCCGAGCTGTCGACCCGCATCGGCGCGATCACGGAAGCCCACTGCGTTTACTGACCGGCAAACTGGCCGACTTCTTCGTCCTCATCGAGCACGATGTCCAGCCGGTGGTTGCAGTCCTCGCAGGTGTAGGCGGCCATGTCACCAGGAAGGAACGGGTCATCGGCGGGACGTTGAGTCAGCAGGTGGGCAACCCCTCCACAGTCAACGCACGTGATGGTTTGTTCCGGCTCCATATCTGCAGGATACATCCTGCGGTGCGTGGTAGATAGGGGGCGCAGGACGCAGGACGCAGGACGCTTTGCGCAGGACGCTAGGACGCAGTACGCAGTACGCAGTACGCAGTACGCAGTACGCAGGACGCAGGACGCAGGACGCAGTAGGCAATAGGCAGTAGGCAGTAGGCAGGAGCAGTAGGCAGTAGGCAGTAGGCAGTAGGCAGTAGGCGTTAACTGGCGGCCTTGATGAGCTTGATGAGGTGTCGTCGGACCTGGTCGACCTGCCCGAGGAGTCTCGCAGCCGCTTCACCGTCGGCCAATCTCAACTCCCGCGTTATGAGTAGCTGGCTCTCCAGCTCGTTGGCCGAGCCATTGGCCATTAGGAGGAATCGACAGAAGTCGGCGTCACTCCCTCGGCCCGGGCCTTCTGCCACATTCGAGGATATTGACACTGCGGCTCGATTCATCTGTGTGGCCAACCCATAACGCTCTGCTGCTGGAAGACCGTCTGTCAGTCGATAGACATCAATCACTAGTTGATGTGCCAGTCGCCAGACCTCATACCTCTTGTGGTGCCGCACTGACGTCCACTGCGGGTCCGCCAACAGAAGACCCGTGACCCAGATATTGCTTACTGCCTACTGCTTACTGCTTATTGCGTCCTGCGCAAAGCGTCCTGCGTGCTGCCCTTACCCCGTGTTGCGCAGACCTGCGGCGATACCGTTGACCGTCGAAAGCAGGGCCCGGCGGAGTTTGTCGTCGGCGCCCCCCGCCCGGGCTTTGGCGAGCAGCTCGACCTGGACCAGGCTCATGGGGTCGATGTACACGTCGCGGACCGCCAGCGTTCTGGCCAGGGTTGGGTTGCGATCGAGCAGGTCGTCCTCGCCGGTGACTGTCAGTACCTGGGCCACCGTGAGCTCAAACTCGGCCCGGATGTCGTCGAACAAGTGCCGATGGGCGGGATCGACCAGCCGGTCGACGTAGCGGGCGGCTACGGGCATGTCGGTCTTGGTGAGCGTCATTTCGACGTTGGAGATGAACGCCCGGAAGAACGACCAGCGTTCGTACATCTCGTCAATCAGATCGTCGAGGCCGGCGGCTCGGGCCGCCGCCAGGCCCGTGCCCACTCCGAACCAGCCGGGTACTACCTGGCGGCTCTGGGTCCAGCCGAACACCCAGGGGATGGCTCGCAGCCCGTCGAGACCCGAACCGGTCCCAGGACGGCGGGCCGGGCGCGAGCCGATGTTCATGGCGCCGAGCTCTTCGACCGGAGTTGAGCTGAGGAAGTAGGGAACCAGGTCGGGATCGTCGATGAGAGATCGGTAGGCGGTGAACGCCGCATCGGAGATGGAATCCATTGCGTTGAACCACCGGGCCAGCGTCTCCTCGTCGGACCGGGAGTGCCGGTGCAGCACCGAGGCCTCCAAGACCGCCGAGAGGGCGACTTCGAGGTTCCGGAAGGCCAGATCGGGGAGGCCGTATTTGTCGGAGATGACTTCGCCCTGCTCGGTGAGCTTGAGGGTGGCGTCCACCGTCCCGAAAGCCTGGGCCATGATGGCGTCACCGGTGGGGCCGCCACCCCGGCCGACAGTGCCGCCCCGGCCGTGAAAGAAGCGCAAGCGGACACCGTGACGGGCCGCCACCTGACGGATCATCCGGGTGGCCTGATACAGCTCCCATTGCGAAGTGGTGATCCCGCCGTGCTTGTTGGAGTCGGAGTAACCGAGCATCACTTCCTGAATGTCGCCCCGCAGCGCAACGATCCGCCGGTAGGCGGGCGCCGACAGCAGGAGGTCGAGGCTGTCGGCCCCTCCCCGGATCTCGCCGATCGTCTCGAAGAGGGGCACAAATCCGATGCGGGCCACCCCTCCCGCCACGTCGATCAGGCCGGCTTCGCGGGCGGCAACGGCGGCAGCCAGCACGTCGTCGGCGGAAACAGTCATGGACAGGATGAAGCTCTCGATGACATCGGAGCCGTAGGTGTCGAGGGCATCGCGGACCGCATGGAACGCTCCCATGGTGATCGCCGCCTCCCCGCTCAGCGAGGTGGTTGGCGAGGCCAGCGGGCGTTTGCTCTCCAACTCATCGGCCAACACTTTGGCTCGGCCCGCCCGATCCATCATGAGATAGGACTCCCCCGAGCCGTCCACTTGTTCATACAGGGCGGCGACGGCTTCGTGGACGCGGCCGGCGTCCTCCCGAATGTCCATGACGGCCAGGTGGAACCCGAACCCGTCCACCCGGCGCATCAGCCGGGTGAGCGAGCCTTCGGCGATGAGCCGGCCGCGCCCGCCGGTCAACGAGCCATGGAGGAGGCGCAGGTCGTCGAGCAGTTGCCCGGCACTGAGGTAGTCGACGCCGGGAACGTGGTCGGTCCCCCGCTCGAAACGAGCCCGGGTGTTGTGAAGCCGCTGATGGACGAACGCCAGCTTGAGGCGGTAGGCCTCCCAGGCATTGAGCTCTCCGAACCGAGCGAACACGTGGGGAAGCGCTTCCTGATCGGCCAGCAGCGAGGCGGCGAGGGCCGCATCGGGCTCGACCAACCGGGCAGACACACTCAACTCGGCGGCCAACTCCTCCACCGCCTTGATGAGGTTGCGGAGCCCGTGCTCGTGCTGGATGGCCAGCACCTCAGCCGTGACCTCGCGGGTGACATTGGGATTGCCGTCGCGGTCACCCCCCACCCAGGTCCCGAAGCGAATCGGGAACGAATCGGGTGCCAGGCCGGGACCGAGGCGAGCGAACTGCTCGTCGATGAGGTCCGACAGCGGACCGGCCGTTTCTTCGAACACATCGTCGAAGTAGTAGATGGCCGAGCGAGCCTCGTCGATTGGACTCGGGCGATCGTGACGGAGCTCGTCGGTCTGCCACATGAGGTCGATCAGTTCGCTGGTGCGGCGGTCGATGCGGCGCCGCTGGGAGGGAGAGACCCGCGGGTCGCTCCGCTCGGTCAACAGGTCGGAGATGTCCGCTCCTTTGGTGAGCAGAGACCGGCGGGCGGCCTCGGTCGGGTGGGCGGTGAATACCGGCCGCAGCTCGAGGCGCTCAAGCACGTCGGCCAGCACCTCCTCGTCAACTTCGGCTTCGAGAATCCGATCGACCACTCCCGCCAGCGGCTCGTCGAGCAGTTGCGCCTGGGCACCGGAGGCCGGGTCGCTCACCCGATGGGTTTGCTCGGCAACATTCGCCAAGAAGAAATAGGAGCTGAAGGCCCGCACCAGGTTGATGGTCGTGTCCATGTCGAGACCGGCCAACAGCGCTTCGAGCCGGGAGGCGTCGGCGTCCTCGCCGCTCCGCAACAGCTTGGTGGCGGCCCGCACTTCTTCGACCAACGCCAGCAACTCGGGCCCGACCTGTCTGACCAGGGTCTCACCAAGGCTGGTACCCAGCCGGCGGATGTCGGCTCGGAGAGCACTGTCGCGTTCAGTCATGGCGGGCAGAGTAGTTCAGGCGAGGTTGGCGCCGGCCAGCCACACAAAGACGGCGAAGAAGACGAGGAGCACCATGCCCTCCCATCGCAGCAACCGATTGCCGTTGGCAGCCAGCAACCCAACAAACAACGTGAGCACCAACAGCACCCAGAGAAGCGGGATGAACCCGCCGTCGAGTGGTCCGGGGGCGATGGTGGAGGCGATGCCGCCGACTGCCAGCAGGTTGAACAGGTTCGACCCGAGCACATTGCCGAGGGCCAGGTCGCTCTGATGGCGACGCACTGCCGCCGCCGCAGTCGCCAACTCGGGAAGGCTGGTGCCGACGGCCACCAGGGTGGCGGCAATGAAGGCCGACTGGATGCCGAGCTCGTCGGCCAAGCGCTCGGCTCCCTCCACCAGGGAGGTGGCCGCGGCCACTGTCAGGATCATCGTGCCGAGCCCGATGACCCACTCCCACCTCAGTCGGACACCGCTTTCGAGTTCCTGGACGACTTCCAGGACATCTGTGAGCGACCAGCGGATGAGCAAGGAGACCGCCACCAGCAGCAGGGCGAGCAGTATCAGGCCCTCCCACCGAGCCACCTGGCGGTCGAAGTGGAAGCCGGCGTAGACGACAGTGACCAGCAATACGAGGGAACCCTCCCGAAGGATCAAGCTGCGGCTGGCGGCAATCGGCCGAATCAAGGCGGCGACTCCCAGCACCAACGCCAGGTTGGCCACGTTTGAGCCGACGACGTTGCCGACTGCAAAGTCGAGGTTTCCTTTGGCGGCCGCCCAACCCGACACAACACCCTCCGGGAGGGAGGTACCAAAACCAACCAGCAGAGCCCCCACCAGGATTGGTGATAGGCCGAGGGCCCGGCTGATCCGCCCAGCCGAGACGACGAAGCGGTCCGCAGCCAGCGGCAACACCACCAGGCCACCAATAGTGAAGGTCAAAGCAATCAGCATGAAAAGACAGTTGTCCGACGAGCACCCACGGCTCCAAAGGGTAACTAGCCCTTTCGAGGGTTCCGCGAACCGTCATCGCTACGGCAACGGGACCGACCGGTGAGTGGTTGGCTGATTGTGCGCAGTAACCACTGCAGCGCAACCGTCGCCCAACCGCGACGGGTGAGGCCGCCGGTTCTTCTTCCCCCCTCGGAGTGAGCCCGGCGGTCTCACATTTTCAAGCGGGCAGCAGCAACTCCGGCCGATTGTTACGGACGCTGTTGACTTCGGTTGAGACCTCATAGGTTTCCAGGAGCGTTTCGGGCGGCGGGACGAGAAACCCGCGGAGCTGTTCCACGTCGTTGTTGTCTCGATCGAGCCAGGCATCCCAGGTCGCCTCGGGCAGCAGGGCCGGCATCCGGTCATGGATCGGGAGCATGAACTCGTTCGGCTGAGTCGTGATGATCGAACAGGTGCGCAACCACTCGTCGGTGGCCGGATCCTTCCACGATGCCCACACCCCAGCGAGAGCCATAGGGGCATGGCTGCCGATGTGGATGAAATGGGGGATCTTGAGGTCGCCTCGACGGGTCCACTCATAGAACCCGTCGGCCGGGATCAGGCACCGGTGGCTCTTGAAGGCGTCCCGGAAAGCTGGCTTCTCGACCAGGGTCTCGGAACGAGCGTTGATGAACCGGGCGGCCGATTTGCGGTCCTTGGACCAATGGGGCACCAGGCCCCAGCGAAATGTGCCGACCAGCCGCTTGTCTTTGTGCTCGGCCACGGCATAGACCGGGTCGGTGGGGGCCACGTTGTAGTTGGCCTTCAAGCCTTCGGTTTGGACGGCATCTGCCCCGAAGTAGCGGGCGTAGTCGTCGGCAGAGGCGCTCTGAACAAAACGGCCGCACATGATTACTCAGCCGATCCCCGGCCCCAGATGCCGATCACGAAACCGACCACCGCACCCCCCACGGCAAAGACGAGCGCCTCGACTGTGGCGTCGCCGAACGGCAACAATGAGCCGCCCTCCAATTTGTCGTTGAAGGCCAAGACGGCAGTCGCCACCAGCGCATTGGTGAGCCCCGACACTGCCGCTCCCGCGGCGGCCGGGTTGGACAACGGACCGGAACCCGTGCTGCGGTGACTCATGGCCACGGCGGCCGCTACCAGAGGCGGACCTAGGTGAAACGTGGTCTCCGGACTGTTGAAAGCCAGGAAGATCCACAGGGCGCCCAGGCCGAGGGAAAGGAACAACACCTTGCCGGGCCCGCGAGCAGCTTCCCGCTCGGGGGAACTGTCGGACTTGTCTGGCATACGGGAACGGTAGTGGCGGCACATGAAATAGGCGGCAGGACGCAGGACGCAGGACGCAAGACCTAGCAAGAAGTTAGCGGGGTTGCACTGGGCCTGGCGCCGGCGGCGCCGGCCGTCGATCAGCCAGCCACCTGGCGGGAGCAATCGTATTTCTCGGCCTGAAACAGGACTCAGCCCCTACGCGGCCGAGAAATCGAGTGAATACATCGCTTGATTGAAACCCGGAGGGTTTCAATCAAGCCGCGTCCCAGCCTTGTTCGCTGACGACCGTGGCGAGGGCGGCGACGACTTCGGCGTCGAACTGGGTGCCTGCTCCTTTAGAAATGATGGCCAACGCCTCATCCACCGCCATGGGCAGCCGATAGGGGCGGGGACTGAGCATGGCGTCGTAAGCATCGGCTACCAGCAGGATGCGTGACTGAATGGGGATCTCTTCGCCGATATCTCCGTTGGGGTAGCCCTTGCCGTCGATCCGTTCGCAATGCTTGAGGACCGTCTCGGCCACCTCCGGGTGAACGGACGAGGCAATCATTTGGAAGGCGTACTCGGGATGGTTGCGCACCCGATCCCATTCCTCATCGGTGAGAGGGCCCGGCTTGTCGAGCACCTCATCGGGAACGCTCAGCTTGCCAACATCGTGCAACAAAGCCGACAACCGGAGCCGGGCCACCTGCACGGGAGCCAGGCCCACTCGGATACCGAGGCTGGAGGCTAGTTCGGCCACCCGAAAGGCGTGTTCGGCGGCCCGTCGGTCGCGCTGCTCGAGCAGACTGAGGAGCACGGAGATGGCCGACGGACGGCGAGCACCCCGCTCATCCAGGTCGGGAGTTGCAGCCAGACGCGCCCGAATACCTTCGATGCTCGGGGCGGGATGGTCGAAATCGAAACGGTCTGTCACAGGCCAAGCATCGGCGCCACAGGGGGTTTTCTTGAGGTGCCCGGCCAGGAAACAACTATCGAATCGATCGGTGATCGCGTTAGCGTTTGTGGTCATTGCTGGGGGACAAAACAAGCCACTCGGAGGGACCTTGCTATGACTGCATCGACCAATGCCACGACCCGTGTAGCCGCCCGGGCGGTAGATGCGGTCAAGACTTACGGCGAAGGAGACGCCCAGGTTCAGGCACTGGCCGGCATCACCGTCAACTTCGACCGCGGCCAATTCACCGCCATCATGGGACCGTCCGGTTCGGGTAAATCAACCCTGCTGCATTGCATCGCCGGCCTCGACAGCCTCACGAGCGGAGCGGTCTTCATCGGTGACACCGACCTGGGCACGCTCAACGACAAAGCCTTGACCCTCTTGCGTCGTGACAAGGTCGGGTTCATTTTTCAGGCCTTCAACCTCATCCCCACCCTCAATGCCGAGGAGAACATCGCCCTGCCGCTCAGCATTGCCGGCAAGAAGCCCGACCCGGAGTGGCACGACCAGGTTGTCGGGGCGGTCGGCCTGTCCGATCGGCTCAAGCATCGGCCATCCGAGCTTTCGGGAGGCCAGCAGCAACGAGTGGCGGCCGCCCGAGCCCTCGTCTCGCGGCCGGAGATCGTGTTCGCCGACGAGCCATCAGGCAACCTCGACTCGCAGTCAGGTGCCGAGCTGCTCGGGTTCATGCGCAGGGCGGTGGACGACCTTGGGCAAACCATCGTGATGGTCACCCACAATCCGCTCGACGCCGCCTACGCCGACAAGGTGATCTTCCTGGCCGACGGACAGACCGTCGACTCGATGGACAACCCCACCTCCGAGCGGGTGCTCGACCGCCTCAAGACCCTGGAGGCCTAAGTGTTCAAGACTGCACTCAAGGGGCTTTCCGGCCACAAGCTCCGTCTGTTTCTAACCGCTCTGGCCATCGTCGTCGGGATCTCGTTCGTGTCGGGAACGTTCATCCTTACCGACACGATGCGCGGGGCTTTCGACGATTTGTTCGGCACCCTCAACGAGGGCATCGATGTGACGGTCCGAGCCGAAGCTTCCTTCACTTCAAACCAGCAGGCGGGTGGCGGACGCGACCGCGTGCCCGAGTCATTGCTGGAAACCGTGAGTGCCATTCCGGAAGTTGGGGTGGCCCAGGGCTCCCTGGCCGGCTACGCCCAGTTCATCGACCGAGACGGGGACGCCGTCACCACCGGAGGCGCGCCGTCTATCGGAGTCAACTGGTCGGACACCGAGCTCAACATCGCCACACTCCGGGAAGGCACCGGCCCCGCCGGTCCGGGGGAAGTGGCCATTGACGCCGGCACGGCTGAAAACAACGACTTCCGCCTCGGAGAGGCCGTCGACATCCTGTTTGTCGGCCCCCGGCAGACCTTCCGCATCGTCGGAATCTTCGGGTTTGATCAGGTAGACAGCCTGCTGGGTGCCACCGTTGCCGCCTTTGATACGGCTACCGCCCAACAGGTCCTGGACGCCGAGGGCCAGTTCGACAGTATCGAAGCCGCCGCCGCACCGGGGGTGAGCCAGGCTGATCTCTTGGCGGCCATCAACGCCACTATCCCCTCCGGCTTCGAGGCCATCGGACAAGCCGACCTCATTGCCGAACAGAACGAAGACGTCAATCAAGGCTTCCTCGATGTGTTCAACATCATCCTGCTGGTGTTCGCAGGCGTCGCCGTGTTCGTCGGCGCCTTCATCATCGCCAACACGTTCTCGATCATCGTGGCTCAGCGAACGCGAGAGCTGGCTCTCCTGCGTGCCGTGGGCGCCACCGGGGCGCAGGTCACCTGGATGATCCTTCTCGAGACCCTGGTGGTGGCCATCATTGCCTCCATCATCGGCATCGCCGCCGGCGCCGGGTTCGCCCTCGGGCTCAAGGGGCTGCTGGCCGCATTGGGTATCGAGCTGCCCGCCACCGGGCTCGTCTTCAAGCCACGGACCTTCATCGTCGGCATGGGCGTCGGAGTCATCGTCACAACCCTCTCGGCGCTGCTTCCCGCCTGGACCGCATCGAAGGTTCCTCCGGTAGCCGCCATGCGAGATGTCGAACAAACCGACGATCTCGGCGCCCGGCGCCTCATCGGCGGCGGAGTAGTGACCGGGCTCGGCTTGCTTTTCATCCTGCTTGGGCTGTTCAGCAATATCTGGAACGAGCTGGCCTTCATCGGCGTAGGCGCCCTAATCATGTTCCTGGGCGTGGCGGTTCTCAGCCCGTTCGTCGCCGAGCGGATGGCCCACATCATTGGCTTCCCAGCCCGGCGGATGTTCGGCATGACCGGCAAGCTGGGACGTGAGAACGCGGCCCGGCGGCCGGTGCGGACCGCCGCTACAGCCGGCGCCTTGATGATCGGACTGGCCCTGGTGACCCTGTTCCTGATCCTCGGCGAGTCCACCAAGGTCTCGATCGGCAACACCATCGACGACGCCTTCTCGGCCGACTTCGTCGTGTCCCCGGCCGGCGGCAGCTTCCAGCCGTTCAGCCCGCAGGTGACCCGTGACATAGAGGCCCTGCCGGAGATCGCCGTCGCCGCGGGAGTGCGCCAGGCCGAGTTCCGGCTGGATGGCTCAAACAAATTCGCCACCGGAGTGGAGATCGAGAAGGCGATCCAGACCACCAACTTCGACTTCCTGGGTGGAGACGCTTCGTCGCTGGCGGCCGGCGGCGTGGCGATCCACACGGACGAGGCACTGGAGAAGGGATATGTTCTCGGCCAGATCCTCCCGCTCGAATTCGCCAAGTCGGGATTCCAGGACATCGAGGTGACTGCCATCTATGAGGCCGAAGAGACGTTCGTCGGCTCCTACGTGTTCTCAACCATTGAGTTCGACCGGAACTTCACCGCCGATCTCGAGGTGTTCTCGATGGCCAACCTCGCAGATGGGGTAGACGTAGCGACCGGCCGGGCAGCCCTGGATGGGATCGAGACGACCTATCCGAACATCCAGGTCCTCGACCAAGCCGGTTTCCGGGCCGAGACCGAGGCGAACATCGATCAGTTGCTGGCCATCGTCACGGCCATGCTGGCCCTGGCCCTCATCATCGCCCTGCTGGGCATCACCAACACGCTGGCCTTGTCGGTGTTCGAACGCACCCGTGAAATAGGGCTGTTGCGGGCGGTGGGCATGACCCGGCGCCAGGTGCGGAGCATGATCCGCTTTGAGGCACTCATCGTGTCCATCTTCGGAGCCGTGTTGGGAATCGGCGTCGGTCTGGTGTTCGGCTGGCTGGTGGTCCAGGCCACCGGCGACATCGGGATCACCGACTTCGCCTTGCCGACGGGGACGTTGATCTTCGTCTTCCTCCTATCGGGGTTGCTGGGCGTGCTGGCGGCCGGCTTCCCGGCCCGCAAGGCTGCCAAGCTCAACGTGTTGGATGCCATTGCCTATGAGTAAGGGAACGGCGTTCCCTGACAGTTTGATCCTCATACGGCCGTTCGGGGGGACGGTTGAGGTCCGTGGCAAACCGTCTATCCCACCCGCCCGCTTCGTATAACGTCTCGGCATGAGCGACGAGGGCTACTTCGGGCCAGACACCATGTTCTGGCAAGTCAACCAGGAGATGTTCTCCCTGTTCGGCGGCGCCCGAGCCCTGCTCATGCAAGCGGCGCACCCGCTGGTCTCGGCCGGAGCACGGCAGACCAGCTTCTATGCCCGCGACCCGTGGAAGCGGCTCATTCGTACGGTTCAGCTCCAATTGATCCTGGCATTCGGATCCAAGCAAGAGGCCGAGCAAACGGCCGATCGAATCAACAAGCTGCACGAGACCATCAATGGCACCGACCCCGTTACCGGTCTTCGCTACGACGCGCTCGACCTCGACCTCTTGTTGTGGGTTCACGCCACGCTCGAGGAAAGCACCCTCTTCTTCTACGAGAAGACGGTCCGCCCGCTCACGGCGGCCGAGCGCGAGGAGTACCACCAGCAGAATCTCATCTCAGCGGAACTGATCTGGCTCCCCCGAGAGCACGTACCACCGACCTTCCCAGAGCTGCGCGACTACATCGACGGTGTGGTGAAGGGCACGGACCTGATGCTGACCGACGTGGCCCTCGAGGTGTTCCAGCTCATGTCTGGCGGTCCGGTGCCGCGAACAATCAAACCGGTCTGGTACTTCATCGCCTTTGCGGCCCGGGGCACGCTGCCGCCCGAGTTGCGAGAGATGTACAACATATCCTGGGACACCAAGCGCCAGCGCTTCCTGGAAGCCAACCTCGCCTTTCTGCGCCGAGTCCGACCGATTCTTCCCGATCGCGCCCGCACTGTCCGTCCGGCGGCCTGGGCCGAGCGTCGCCTGGCCGGCGAAAACATCGACCTCATCGGGATGGCGAGGGAGGCCCGCCGACAGCTGTGAACGCGGGGGTCAGCCGGCCGCCGCCTCGGCCCGCATGAGCTCGACCCATGCCCGGTAAGTAGGAACGTTCTTTGTGAGTCGGAGGGCGGTCTCACAGGTTGCGTGGTCACACCGTGGCTGCCCATCCCCGGCGGCGAAATCAAACATACAGATGTTGCATGTGACTTCGAGCTCCTCGGGCAGGCCGGGGCAGTCGTAGAAGCTGCACGGCCGGTAACCCTCCACACCCATCTGCCCCGGTGAGCATCCCGGACACCGTGGGCGAAAGGCACTAACTGCCGGTGGGAGAGTGGCTGCGGCCATGTGACCTCTTTGTTTCGCGACACCACCATTGTCCAGTTCCTCATTGGGATGCTCCTAGGGCCCAACGGCCCTAGCTGCAAGGAAGCGGCTTCACCGACCAAGCACGAGGGAGCCGCGATTGGGGTTTGTTGAGCGCCGCACGGGCCTACTCACGGCGTGATCATGAGTGGCGCCGAAAGTCCCTGTTGGTAGTGATCGTCGAGAAAACAGGCGAGTGTGTCAAAGGCGGCATCGTCGTCGAATGCCACAACCAGCATCCCGGCGGCACCCGGATCGAGCGCAAGGACGAGATCGCCTGCATCGGGGTGATGCCCTGGATCATCAAGGGCCACGTGCTCGAGAGCCGCGTGTTCGGTCGTAAACCGAAACTCGTGCGGTAGTTCGCCGGCATTGATGACTGTGAAACGGACGGTCTCGCCTCGTTCCACCTGGATGCTATCGGGGTCAAACTCGAACTCGTCCATGAAGATCAGAACCTCCCGATCTGCCTCGATCATGGAGACGTCGTCGCCTTCACCGCCATCGT